>Ga0082212_10000540_pt1 | contig 54357 bp, 46 predicted proteins | sample TergutNt197P3_FD_71548 | JGI IMG/M metagenome (GOLD analysis project Ga0082212, IMG submission 71548) | Neocapritermes taracua P3 segment gut microbial communities from Petit-Saut dam, French Guiana - Nt197 P3 | ecosystem: Host-associated > Arthropoda: Insects > Digestive system > Gut ...
AGTTACAACCGGAACGGTACTGGAGTTAAGGGTTATTACTGCTGTAATAATTGGCGGCGCAAGTCTTGGCGGAGGTGAAGGAACGGTATTGGGCGCTTTTTTCGGCTCCTTACTTATGGCTTTGATCATCAATGCGCTTACACTTCTGGGGGTAGATGTTTATTGGCAGACCTTTGTTATAGGCGCAACCTTGCTGGCTGCCGTTTTGATCGATCAATTCGGTAAAATACGAAGGGAAAATCTGGCGGTGAAAAAAAATTTGTAATGCAATGCCTACGAAATCGCCGTTTCCAGGGCTACTTCCATCATCCTTGTAAAGGCAGTTTGGCGTTCCTCGGCAGATGTTACTTCGCCGGTTACCAGGTGGTCGGAAATGGTAAGGATTGCAAGCGCTTCCCTGCCGAATTTGGCGGCGACGGTATATAGCTCGGCAGTTTCCATTTCCAGGGCAAGGGCGCCGTATTTTGCCCACCTTTTCCATTCTTCCGGATCCTCGGTATAGAAAAGGTCCTCGCTTACGACATTCCCGACAGTTACTTCCATGCCCTTGTTTTTTGCGGCATCCCAGGCATTTTTTAACAGGCGCCAGCTGGCTGTAGGGGCGTAGCAAAGCCCCCCAAAACGGCGGGTGTTGACCGCAGAATCGGTCGAAGCCGACATGGCAAGAACCATGTCCCGTACTTTAAGGCTTTCCTGGATAGCGCCGGCTGTACCAATCCGGATGGCCTTTTTTACCCCGTATTCACGAAATAATTCATGAATATAGATAGAAATTGATGGAATTCCCATCCCGGTTCCCTGTACAGAGACGGGTTTTCCCTTAAATTTCCCCGTAAAACCCAGGATATTCCGTACACTGGTGTATTGAATGGGGTTTTCCAGGTATGTTTCGGCTATAAATTTGGCCCTAAGGGGGTCCCCGGGGAGTAAAATTGCCTCTGCAATTTCACCTTGCTTGGCTGCTATATGTATTGACATGCGATCTCCTTATAATTCCCCAATTTTAGCATGAATTTAAAGGATTTTCTACAATTATAACCCCCTCTATTGACACAATCTTGAATTTTTGGTAACTTCACAAAATAATAGGGAACATGTCAAATTTTGCCCTTGTAGCTCAGTTGGCAGAGCATATCCATGGTAAGGATAAGGTCATCAGTTCGATTCTGATCGAGGGCTGACGAAAAACCTCTGCGAGGTTTTTCGTCATGGAGTTTTACTTCGTAAAACTCCACACATGAGGCTAGGGCAATTTGGCTTTGGAGATTTGCAAGCAAATCTCCATGCATTGTTCCAGATTGATGGCAAATTAGCCCGAAGAGGAGTAGATATGGCGAGTAAAAAGACGGCTGTAGAGCTTGTGGCGCTGCAGTGCAGTGAATGTAAACGGCGGAACTATACCACCAAGAAAAACAGGCGCAATACCCAGGAAAAACTGGAGTTTAACAAATATTGCCCATTTGACAGGAAGCATACCCTGCATAAGGAGACCAAAATAAAGTAAATAAAATGGAGCATCTGATTGGCGTCAAGTTAATTATCTGTTCCAAAGGCGTATAGCTCAGCTGGTAGAGCGGCGGTCTCCAAAACCGCAGGTCGTGGGTTCGAAGCCTACTGCGCCTGGAGTGAGCAAACAGGAGGTTTGCGAATGGAAGGCGAAGCCGCGCCATGTATAACATGGCGACTGCGCCTGTAAAGGTCGAACCCAAGGGTAAAAAAGCAGCCGTCTTGCAAAGCATGACGAGGCTTCGAAGGGTTCGGCCTGCCGACGGTTCGGTTTATACGAAGGAGTAAACGAGGATATATGGGAAAAATAATCCAGTTTTTTAAAGAATGTTATGCAGAATTACGCAAAGTTGTGTGGCCCGGCAGGGACGATGTTGTAAGCTCCGTGGGGGTTGTACTTGTCTCCACGGTTATTGTCGCGGCGGTTTTGGGGCTGGTCGATGTTCTGCTCCTTCTTGGGGTTCAGACAATATTTAAATAAAACGGTTTTTTACCGGTTTTTCCAAAGCCAATTTCGAAACTAAAAGAGTTTTAAAATTGGCTCAACTGACAGCTTTGGGAAGTCAGCTTATAAAGGCTTAAGGATAGGGAATGGCAGCAGGTTGGTATGTTCTTCATACCTATTCGGGGTATGAGAATAAAATCGAAAAAATTATTCACCTCATGCTTAATGCGGGGGACCTGGACAGGGAAATTGTCAAAGATATCAAGATACCCCAGGAAGAGGTGGTCGAAGTAAAGGACGGCAAGAAGAAAACCCAAAAGAAAAAATTCTTTCCCGGTTATGTCCTTGTCGAGATGGATTTGCCCGATGGCCTTTTGTGGAAAGAGACCTGTTCCAAAATAAAAAAAATCCAGGGGGTTACGGGGTTTGTGGGGACCCCGGCCGACAAACGGCCGCAGCCCCTGTCCGGGGATGAAGCCAGGGGGATCCTGCAGAAATCCGGGGAAATTAAAGGGGAAAAACCCACGAGGATACGGCAGATTTTTAATTCCGGCGAACAGGTAAAAATTGTTGATGGGCCGTTTGAGTCGTTTACCGGGACTATCGAAGAAGTGAACCAGGAAAAGAACAAGCTTAAGGTTATGGTGCAAATATTCGGCCGGAGTACCCCGGTCGAAGTTGATCTTTTACAGGTAGAAAAAATTTAAACACGCGTGATGTGTTTTTAATAAAAAGTAGGAGATAGCCAATTAAGGTTATCATTAGCCGGGTGGCAATCCGGCGCTACTACTAAGGAGTATGCAATGGCAAAGAAAAAAGTTGCCGCCTACATCAAGCTCCAGTGCCCTGCGGGGAAGGCCACGCCGGCCCCCCCGGTTGGACCTGCACTTGGGCCCCATGGCGTCAGCGCACCACAGTTCGTCCAGCAGTTTAACGACAGGACGAAGTCAATGGAGGCAGGGCTTATCATACCGGTGGTAATCACCGTTTATGCAGACAAGTCCTTTACCTTTATCCTAAAAACCCCCCCGGCGGCGGTACTTATTAAAAAAGCGATCGGCCTGGAAAAGGGTTCGCCGGAGTCCCACAAAACCAAAGTGGGCAAGATCCCCAAAGCAAAGCTGGAGGAAATCGCAAAAACAAAGATGCCTGATCTTTCTGCCAACGACATCGAAGGCGCAATGAAGATCATCGCCGGTACTGCCCGGTCTATGGGAGTGGAGGTGGAATGATGAAACGGGGCAAGAAGTACAGGGAGAGCGCTAAAAAGTACGATCCCGGGGCATCCTACGATCTCAAGGCTGCGCTGGACACGGTCAAGGTTATGGCTTATGCCAAGTTCGACGAAACGGTAGACCTTTCGGTAAAACTCAACCTTAAAAAAAGCCAGTCAGTCCGTGACACGGTGGTGCTCCCCAATCAGTTCCGGGGAGAAAAGAAAATCCTCGTATTTTGCAAACCGGAAAAGGAAAAGGAAGCCCAGGATGCGGGGGCGGCATTTATCGGCGCCGATGATTTAATCGAAAAGGTTAAAGGCGGGTGGATGGATTTTGATGTCGCGGTTGCCACCCCCGACATGATGAAGGATGTCGGGAAGCTCGGTATGGTTCTGGGCCGCAAAGGCCTTATGCCAAACCCCAAAACAGGGACTGTTACCTTCGACTTAAAGGGCGCACTTGCCGAATTAAAACGCGGCCGTGTTGAATTCCGCGCCGACAAAACCGGCGTTGTCCACCTTGCTGTGGGAAAGGTTTCCATGGAAAGCGAAAAGGTCGCAGAAAACGTGCGGGCGGTTATTACCGAGGTTAAACGAAAAAGGCCAGCCGATGCCAAGGGTGAGTTTATTCAAACCATTTCGGTGGCATCCACCATGGGGCCCGGTATATGGGTCGCCTACAAGGATGAATAAACCCCCGGGGTTTAAAGGAGTACGATTATGGCAATAGTAGCCAGTAAAATACAGGAAAGCAAAACAAAAGCCATCGGTGAACTTAAAGGGGTGTTCAGCGGCACCGGGCAGTCCGTTCCCGACTACATCTTTGCCGATTACCGGGGGCTTACCGTAGAGCAAATTTCTGCCTTGCGGAAATTGCTTAGGGGCAAAGAGGCTTCCTTTAAGGTGGTAAAAAATAATTTTGCCCGCCTTGCTTTCGAAGAGCTAAAAACAGCGGATGTATCGGATTACCTTATTGGGCCCACAGCGGTTGCGGTTGCGCCCAGGGACGCCAATGAAGTAGCAAAGATACTCATGGATTTTATAAGGGAAGCCCCAACCCTAAAAGTTAAGGGCGGCCTTGTCGGGAACACCGTTTATACAGACAAGCAGATCGAGGCATTTTCCAAACTGCCTGGCAGGATGGAACTTATTTCCATGCTTATGTCGGTAATGAACGGGCCTGCCCGCAGCCTTGCCGCGGCGTTGAATGATATTCCTTCGCGCCTCGTGCGGACGGTAAAAGCCATTGCCGATCAGAAGGCTGGGGCATAGAACCATGATAAGGTAATTATGAGGATAATGCGTAAAATGCTGTGCATTTTACGGCGTTTAAACACATAGTGTTTAAGCAAATTTGTATAAGAGAACCTGTCAGACTTCATTATGAAGGTTGCTATCTGTCAGGTTTGTAAAAACATCCTTTGTATGAAGGGTGTACCATATGTAAGGAGAAGACAATATGGCAGCCACAAAAGAAGAAATTTTGGAAGCGATTGCTTCCATGACGGTTTTGGAAGTGTCAGAACTGGTCAAAGCAATGGAAGAAAAATTCGGTGTATCCGCGGCAGCCCCCGTGGCAATAGCGGCGGCAGCGGCACCAGGCGCAGCAGCAGGCGGAGAAGCGGCGGAAGAGAAAACCGAATTTAACGTAATTCTTAAAGCCTTTGATGAAGCAAAGAAAATCCCGGTTATCAAAGAAGTCCGGGCAGTTACCGGCCTTGGCCTTAAGGAAGCAAAAGACCTTGTCGAAGGCGCGCCCAAACCATTAAAGGAGGGGGTCTCCAAAGAAGAAGCCGCAAAAATAAAAGAACAGGTTACCGCTGCCGGCGGCACGGTGGAAATTCAATAAATAATGGTAGAATACCATTTATTTTATTTGAAGGGAGGCTGTTCCAAAACTTTGGTTTTTGGAACAAGCTCAAGGATTTTAAAATAAATATTTTGCTCATAACACCCGCAGTTTTTACGGCTCTATAGCTTAAAATCTGCGGGTAATGCACGTGATCGGGGGGCCGGGATGGTTAAATCTAGAAAAGACGAAAAAAGATCGTATGTTGGAAAAGAAATACGCGATGTAATGGAATTGCCTGACCTTATAGATATTCAACTTTGTTCTTATGAACGCTTTCTTCAGCGCGGGAAATTAAAGGCGGGCGACGCCCCCGGTACACAGGGGCTGGAAGAAGTTTTCCGCTCGACCTTTCCCATCGAAAGCCCCAATGGGGATATGGTGCTGGAATACGAGTACTACACCCTGGACGAAGACCATATCAAATTTACCGAACTGGACTGCAAGCAAAAGGGCCTTACCTATGCGCTGCCGCTTAAAGCGCGCATCAATTTAATTTTCCAGCAGACCGGGGAGATCCGCCAAAAAGACATCTACATGGGCGACATACCCATTATGAGCGAGCGGGGGACCTTTATCATTAATGGCGCGGAACGAGTCGTTGTTTCCCAAATCCACCGTTCCCCCGGTGTTATTTTTAGCCACGAGAAAGGGATGTTCTCTTCCAGGATTATCCCCTACCGCGGTTCCTGGCTGGAATTTGAAATTGACCAGAAACGTGAACTTATCTATGCCAAGATAGACCGCAAGAAGCGGATTCTGGGCAGTATATTCCTGCGGGCCCTGGGCTATACTTCCAGGGAGGAAATAGTCAGGGCTTTCTATTCGGTCGAGACCTTTAAAGTTAAGGATGATAAAGAGACGCGCGAAAAAATAACCGGCAGGGTACTGGCGGCGCCAGTCTGGTCCAGGTCGGAAATGGAGACAGTTTTTGACGGCGAGCGGAAAAAGAAACTCTACCAGACAGGGGAAAAACTCCACCCGCACAATGTCGATGAACTTTTGGCCAACGGCATTAAGGCAATCGAAGTAATCAACTTCGAAGCGCCGGACTCGCTCAATTCGCCCATGCTGCTTAATTGCTTTGAACGGGAAGAAATAAAATTTGTAAAAGAAGATTCCTCGCGGGACGAGCCCACCAAGGAAGAAGCCCTGTCTGCGGTGTATTCCGTGCTGATGCCAGGGGAATCAATCACCGTGGAAGCTGCGGAAAAAGACCTTATGGGCATGTTCTTTACAAGCCGCCGTTACGACCTGGGGCGGGTAGGGCGCTATAAACTCAATAAAAAATTCAATTACAAAGAACCGCTGGACGACTATACCTTAACCAGGCAGGACGTAATCGCCACAATGAAATACCTTATAAAGGTTTTCGTGGGCGACGAAGCGATTGACGATATCGACCATCTTGGGAACCGCCGTGTCCGATCTGTCGGCGAACTTATGGCTAACGCAATGAAGGTAGCTTTTAGCCGCATGGAGAGGATTGCCAAAGAAAGGATGAGCCTAAAGGAAACGGACACAATAAAACCGCAGGATTTAATTTCCATTAAACCCCTTGTAGCCGCGATAAAAGAATTTTTCGGGTCGAGCCAGCTGTCCCAGTTCATGGACCAGGTTAACCCCCTTGCCGAGCTGACCCACAAGCGGCGCCTTAATGCACTGGGCCCGGGCGGCCTTTCACGGGACCGGGCGGGCTTTGAAGTGCGCGATGTCCACTACACACATTACGGCAGGATGTGCCCCATCGAGACGCCGGAAGGCCCGAACATCGGCCTTATCGTCTCGCTTGCAAATTACACAAGGGTAAACGAATACGGGTTCCTGGAAACACCGTACCGTAAAGTATCCAGGGGCAAGGCAACCGGCGATATCGAATACCTTTCCGCCATGGACGAAGACCGGTACTTTATTGCCCAGGCTTCGGCAAAATTAAACGACAACGGGACATTTTCCGACAACCAGGTTTCATGCAGGCGGCAGGGCGATTATACCAACCGCTCCCCGGAAGACATCCAGTACATGGACGTGTCCCCCAAGCAGATCATCTCTGTTTCGGCTTCCCTTATCCCGTTCCTGGAGCACGATGACGCAAACCGCGCATTAATGGGGAGCAACATGCAGCGCCAGGCAGTGCCCCTGGTCTTCCCCGAGGCGCCCCGTGTCGGGACCGGCATGGAAGGGAAATGCGCCTACGATTCGGGCGTGCTTGTAAAGGCGCGGCGGAACGGGACTGTACTGCGGGTTAGTTCCGGCGATATTACCGTAAAGCCGGACAGCAAGGCAGGGGCAGGCCCCCAGACAACTTCCGACGGGCTCGATGTTTACCGGCTGGCAAAATACCAGAGGACCAACCAGGACACCTGCTACAACCAGCGGCCTATCGTTAAGGTAGGCGACAAGATTGTTTCGGGGCAGGTAATAGCCGACGGGCCTGCGACAAGAGACGGGGAATTGGCTTTGGGCAGAAACATACTTGTAGGTTTTATGCCCTGGAACGGGTACAACTACGAAGACTCGATCCTTATTTCCGAGCGTGTCGTAAAAGAAGATATGTTTACCTCTATCCATATAAAGGAATTTATTACCGAGGTAAGGGAAACAAAACTTGGGCCGGAAAAGATCACCAGGGACATCCCCAATACATCGGAAAAGAGCCTGGACAACCTGGATGCCGAAGGGATTATCTGTGTCGGCGCGAAAGTCTGGTCCGGGGACATACTTGTAGGTAAAGTAACGCCAAAAAGCGAGACGGAAACTACGCCGGAATTTAAACTGCTCAACTCGATATTCGGAGAAAAAGCAAAAGAAGTGCGCGATTCCTCGCTCCGCGTGCCGCACGGCATCGAAGGGACGATCATCGACATACAGCGGCTTAAACGTTCGGAAGGGGACGACCTTAACCCCGGTGTCGATGAGGTCGTAAAGGTACTTATCGCGACAAAACGGAAACTCCGCGAAGGGGACAAGATGGCAGGCCGCCACGGCAACAAGGGCGTCGTAGCCAAGATACTGCCGGAAGAAGACATGCCGTACATGGAAGACGGCACCCCGCTGGATATTTGCCTGACTCCCCTGGGCGTGCCTTCGCGCATGAACATTGGGCAGCTTCTGGAAACAGAATTGGGCTGGGCAGCCAGTACCCTGGATGAATGGTATTCCACCCCGGTGTTCCAGTCCCCGTCGGTTCTGGACATCGAAGGGAAACTTAAGGAAGCGGGGCTTCCGGTAACCAGTAAAACGATGCTCCGCGACGGCAGGACGGGGGAGCCGTTTGTAAACCCGATTTTCTGCGGGATCATCTACTTCCTGAAATTGCACCACCTTGTAGACGACAAAATGCACGCCCGTTCGACGGGGCCGTATTCGCTGGTAACCCAGCAGCCGCTGGGCGGGAAAGCCCAGTTTGGCGGACAGCGGCTGGGGGAAATGGAAGTATGGGCGCTGGAGGCTTACGGGGCGGCCAATACGCTCCAGGAACTCTTAACGATTAAATCGGACGATATGACGGGGCGGTCAAAAATTTACGAAGCGATAGTCAAGGGCGAGCCTTCTACCACTGCGGGTATCCCCGAATCGTTCAACGTACTGGTTCAGGAACTGCGCGGGCTGGCGCTGGATATGACGATTTTCGATGTAAAGGGCAAACAGATTCCGCTAACCGAAAGGGACGAAGAATTAATCACCAAATCGGGAAGCAACTTTTAAAAGGGGATTTGAATGAGGGATATTCAGGATTTTGATTCTATAATGATTAAACTGGCCTCCCCGGAAATGATCCGCGCGTGGTCTTATGGCGAGGTCAAGAAACCCGAGACAATTAATTACCGAACCCTCAGGCCGGAAAAAGACGGGCTTTTTTGCGAGCGCATATTTGGCACAACCAAGGAATGGGAATGCTATTGCGGCAAGTTTAAAAGCATACGCTACAAGGGCGTTATCTGCGACCGCTGCGGTGTGGAAGTAACCCACTTTAAGGTGCGCCGTGAACGCATGGGCCATATCGAATTGGCCGCCCCTGTTTCCCATATCTGGTACTACAGGTCGGTCCCCAGCCGCATGGGCCTGCTCCTGGACATACCCATGGCTGCCCTTCGTTCCGTACTGTACTTCGAGAAATATGTCGTGATCGAAGCCGGCGATACGGATTTAAAGAAAAACCAGCTTCTAACGGAAGAAGAGTATTACGAGGCGCAGGAAAGGTACGGTGGGAGTTTTTCTGCCGGCATGGGCGCGGAGGCAATCCGGACGCTTCTGGAAAATGTTAACCTTGACGAAATTGCAATGGATCTGCGCGCCAAGATGATAGAGAAGGGCGCCAAAAGCAACAAGCGCCTGCTTAAGCGTATTGAAATTGTAGAAAATTTCCGCAGCTCCTCCAATAAGCCCGAATGGATGATCCTCGACGTAATCCCCGTTATCCCGCCGGACCTAAGGCCAATGGTGCAGCTGGACGGCGGCCGCTTTGCGACAAGCGACTTAAACGACCTCTACCGCCGCGTTATCAACCGGAACAACCGCCTTAAGCGGCTTCAGACGCTTAACGCGCCGGACATTATAATACGCAACGAAAAACGAATGCTCCAGGAAGCGGTTGACGCGCTGTTTGACAACTCCAAGAAGAAGCGCGTGGTAAAAGGCGCCAGCAACAGGCCGCTTAAGTCGATCAGCGATATGCTAAAGGGCAAACAGGGCCGCTTTAGGCAGAACCTTTTGGGCAAGCGCGTAGACTATTCGGGGCGCTCGGTTATTACCGTCGGCCCGGATTTAAAAATGTGGCAGTGCGGGCTGCCCACCAAAATGGCGCTGGAACTTTTTAAACCTTTTATAATGAAGAAACTGGTAGACAAGGATGTTGTCTACAATATTAAAAAAGCAAAAATACTTGTTGAACAGGAAACGCCGGAGGTTTTTGCGATCCTTGACGAAGTTGTTAAGGAGCATCCGGTCCTGCTTAACCGTGCGCCGACGCTTCACCGCCTGGGGATACAGGCTTTTGAGCCGGTGCTGGTAGAAGGGAAGGCGATAAAGCTGCACCCGCTTGTCTGCCATGCGTTTAACGCCGACTTTGACGGCGATCAAATGGCAGTCCATGTGCCGCTTACCCAGGCGGCCCAGATGGAATGCTGGACGCTTATGCTTTCCGCGAAAAACCTTTTAAACCCCGCAAACGGGAAAACCATCGTGTTCCCCTCCCAGGACATGGTATTGGGGATCAACTTCCTTACCAGGATTAAATCGGACGCAAAGGGCAGGGGCCGCCGCTATACCTCGACCGAAGAAGTGCTGATGGCGGTAGAATCAAAAGCCCTGGAATGGGAAGCGCAAATTTCCGTTAAGCCGCCCAAGAAGAATGTATGGGAAAGGGTCGGGAAGCTTGCCGAACAAAAGCCCGGCGGTTTTATCGAAACGACGGCAGGGCGGCTTGTGTTTAACGAGGAGATGCCCGCCGAGATACCATTTATTAATTACGAGATGAAGGACAAGGAGCTTCGCGCATTAATCGAGCATATCTTTATAGAAAAAGGCTCCTGGACAACCGTGCGTATGCTCGACGCAATTAAATCCACCGGCTACCGTTATGCCACGATCTTTGGCGCGACTATCGGCGTTGACGACATTGTAGTCCCCAAAGAAAAACCCGCGATGATCGAAGAGGCAAACAAAAAAGTAGACGATATCCAAAAACAGTGGCGGCAGGGGCATATAACCCAGGAAGAGCGGTACAACAGGGTTGTCGAAGTCTGGTCGAAAACCAACGAAGACCTTACCAATATTATGATGAAGACGCTGGAAGCGGACAGGGACGGCTTTAACTCGGTATATATGATGGCGAACTCCGGCGCCCGCGGGAGCCGCAACCAGATCCGCCAGCTTGCCGGTATGCGCGGCCTTATGGCCAAGCCCTCGGGCGATATTATCGAACTGCCCATAAGGTCGAACTTTAAGGAAGGCCTTTCGGTAATTGAATTTTTTATTTCCACAAACGGCGCGCGCAAGGGTCTTGCAGACACGGCGCTAAAGACAGCCGAAGCAGGTTACCTGACACGCCGCCTTGTAGACATTGCGCAGGATGTAGTGGTAAATGAAGACGACTGCGGGACAATAAACGGTATTTCGTATTCGGCAATCAAGGACGGCGAAGATATTGTCGAGCCCCTGATGGATCGTATTGTGGGCCGTTATACCCTGGAACGGGTAAAACACCCCATTACCGGTGAATTGATCATCGATGTAAACGAGGAGATCTCCACAGAAATCGCTTTGCAGATTGATGCGGCAGGCGTTGAGTCGGTGCGTATAAGGACAGTCCTTACCTGCGAGGCAAAGCACGGTGTCTGCCGGAAATGTTACGGCAGGAACCTGGCGACAAACCGTTCTGTAGACATTGGCGAAGCGGTGGGGACCATTGCTGCCCAGTCAATCGGGCAGCCGGGGACGCAGCTTACCATGCGTACCTTCCATATCGGGGGGGCGGCAACAAAGGTAAGCGAAGAAAACCGCATCTTCCTTAAATACCCCGTATATATACGGGAAGTGGCAGGGGCCCATGTTGAGCTCCCCGATGGGCATTGGCTTTTTACCCGGCGCGGTTATGCCATTGTCAACAAGGTAATGAAGGAATACAAGCTGGATGCAAAAGACGAACTCCTTGTAGAAGACGGGAAGCGTATTATACGGGGCGAGCCCATTATAATGCACGGGTCAAAAGAGATACTTTCCCAGGAAATCGCCTATGCCCTTGTGCTGGAGAAGTCCAAAGCCAGGTCGCTGCTTCTTATTGGGCAGGACCAAAAAATAGAAATACGCAACGGCTCCGATTTTGCGGCAGTAAAGGGAGACGTAGTACCGGCGGAAAAAACCATTGCCACCTTCGACCCGTTCAGCGACCCAATCATTGCAGAGGCAGGCGGAAAGGTTGTTTACGAGGACATAATACCCGGTACAACGATGAAGGAAGAAACAGACGAGGATACCGGGAACATTGAAAAAAGGATCACCGAATTCCAGCTGGAAAGTAAACAGCCGCGCATCATAATTGTAGACGATGACGACCACGAAACAGCGTCTTACTTCCTTCCGGGCGGCGCTTATGTCCTGGTGGAAGAAGGCGAAAAAATCAATGCCGGCCGGACTATAGCAAAAACCCTTAAGGAAAGTGCCAAGGCAATGGATATAACATCCGGCCTTCCGCGTGTTAGTGAACTCTTTGAAGCCCGCAGGCCAAAAAACCCCGCCGTACTTGCCCAGGTTGCAGGGGTTGTGTTCTTTAAGGGGATTATCAAGGGGAAGCGTATTGTTCTTGTCCAGGATGCTTTTGGCAGGGAATTTAAGCACCTAATACCCATGACCAAGCGGCTCCTGGTCCGTGACGGCGATACTGTCGATGCCGGCGAACTGCTCTGCAACGGGGCAATTAATCCGCACGATGTACTCCACATACTTGGCGAAGCGACACTGCAGCGCTATCTTATGGACGAGATACAGCAGGTATACCGGCTCCAGGGCGTGTCGATAAACGATAAACATATCGGCGTAATTATCCGGCAGATGATGCGGAAAGTGGAAATTGTCGCTGTCGGCGATACACGCTTTATCTTTGGCGCCATGGTAGACAAGTACAAATTCCACGAAGAGAACAACCGCGTAATAGCAGAAGGCGGCCAGCCGGCAATTGCCCGGCCCATGTTCCAGGGGATAACCAAGGCGTCGCTTAATATCGACTCGTTCCTTTCTGCGGCAAGTTTCCAGGAAACAACCCGTGTCCTTACCAATGCGGCAATAGCCGGGTCTACCGACGCACTGCGCGGTTTAAAGGAAAACATAATCATAGGCCATCCAATACCCGCAGGCACCGGCATGAAACGCTACAGGGCTGTAAAACTCTTCGACGAAGATTCCCAGGACCTTGATGTACAGATGCAGGAGATACTTGAGCAGCGTAAACTGGAAGCAATGGCGGAAGAAGAGATGATGGCTTCCCGGGAAGAAAGCGTGGAAACGGAACCGGAAGATTCTGGGGATGATTAAGCTTTTTCCTGAAAAGCAGTTTTGGAAAAGCCCCGGTTGTAGTTTAATATTCTTTCCCCTTGTTTTCCTGTTGGCTTGTTTTTCCTGCAGTAAAAAAACCGCCCCCGTTAATGGGGCAGGGCATGAACCTGCTGCCGCGGGGGAGCCGTATACCTGGGAAAAGAAAGGGGATACATGGAACATAACACTCAACGGCGATCATACATTCCCTCTTGACAAGCCCTGGTCGCTGTACCTGCACTACTCATGGGACGGCAGGGAAGATGAACTCCCCCTTGAGCTTAGCGTCCTGGGGAGCCTCCCGGAGAATAATAATACCGGGAACCGGGAAAAAACCGAGTATTATTTTTTCCCAAAAACGGTCACCGGTCGCCCGCAAGGGTATACAGAAACATTTCTTGTTTTTCACCGTGAACAATGGGAGGCACTGCCCCTGGAAATTGCCATTAATACCGGGCAGGGCGGGGGGCTTTTGGTAACCTGTGTAAAGCTGGAGCCCCGGCTGCGGGATTCGCAGCCCCTTCCTGCCGATCCGGGTACCATGATGAATTGCCCCCCTTCTTCGTGGCGGTATGAAGTTTACGAAATCTTTTCCCATAACCTTTACCCCGGTATGCTGTATCTTGTAAGCGGGAGTTTTGCCGCCCAATCACAGTTTCTTAAGCGCCTTGCGTTTTTTACCGAAAAACATGGGTTTACCGGGAGGCTTGCAGAGGACGATGAGATTGCCGATTTGCGCGACTGGTTTGCCCACGATTACCGGGCAGGGGATTTGGCGGATTTTTATGACCTTGCCCGTAAGCAGGGTTTCCCCCTTAATGACAGCGAACTTCTCCTGCGTGATTTGCTTTTGAACCATGGGATAATTAATTACGAAATGGGTTCTTTTACAGAAGGGAAGGGCGCATTGCTTGGGTTCTCCCCGGAATCAGAAGACAGGCTCCCCGTCTACTATGTCCACGAATCGGTCCATGGCCTCGAATTTACCATCCCGGAGCTGCAGCAAATATTTTTGGATTTTTTTGAAAAGCTTTCCTGGGCAGAAAAGGTTTTTTTGCGGGATGCCCTCTATTACCGGGGCTATAATGTGTTTGCAGACAAACAGCTCCTTGCATCCGAAACAGCCGCTTACCTGCTGCAGCAGAGCCCCGGCGAAACAGACGAATATTTTAAAGAATATATCCTGGCCTGGTATGTCGCATACCACAGGAAGATCGATGCTGCTGCCGGTACTCCGGCTGAGGGTATTTCCGAAGAAAGCGATGAGGCGCCCAAGCCGTACAGCGACAGCATTACTGCTTTTCTTGCGTCAAACCCCGGTATCTTCGGCAGGCGCAGCGCGGCGCTGGAGAAGGAATTCCAGGCGTTAACCGGCCTTTCTGCACATAATTTCTATGACCTCCTGCCGAAAGGCAGCGGGATTCTACCCAAAGAATCAAACTTATGATACGTTACTAACATGGATAAGCTTAGGGTGCTTCTTCCCAAAGGAAGAATTTTCGACAATATCTCCCGCCTCTTTACCGATGCGGGGTTCCCCATTGCCATGGCGGACAGGACTTACCGGCCTTTCGTTTCGGCAGACTGGCTGGATGTAAAGATCATGAAGCCCCAAAATGTCGGGGAATTGCTGGAGCTGGGGAGCCACGATGCCGGTTTTACCGGCATAGACTGGATAAAGGAAAGCGGGGCGGATGTGGAAGAGCTCCTGGATCTTGGCTTTGACCGGGTGCGGATTGTTGCTGCTGTCCCGTCTGTATACGATAAAGGCACCCTGCTCCAAAAAAAACTTGTTGTTGCTACCGAATATGTAAATATCGCAGAAGGGTGGCTTTCCGCACAGGGTTACCAATACCGCATACTCCGTACTTATGGGGCAACAGAAGTGTTCCCGCCGGATGACGCCGACATGATAATCGATAACACCTCCAGCGGGCAGACGCTTAGGGATAACGGCCTTTTTATAATTGACACATTAATGGAGTCGTCCACGCGCTTTGTCGCTTCCAAAGCGGCAATGGCAGACAGGGAGAAACGCGAGCGAATTGATGAATTGTGCATGCTTTTTACTTCGGTACTCGACGGAAGGGAAAGGGTAATGCTGGAAATGAACCTGCCTCAAAGCGGTTTCGAAGAAATTGCGGCATCGCTCCCTGCAATGCGGAGCCCCACTGTTTCCCCGCTTTACGGCGGTAAAGGCTATGCGGTAAAAATTGCCGTTAAAAAAAGCGAGATCCCCGAGCTTATCCCGCGCCTTAAAAAAAGCGGCGCCACGGATATTGTGGAATATGATTTACGAAAGGTGGTCCCATGAGAACAGCTACGGTAGAGCGGAAAACGGCGGAAACGGATATTTCAATTACCCTGAACCTTGATGGATCGGGCAAAGCAGCGCTTGATTACCCAATCGGGTTTATGAAACATATGCTTAATACCTTTGCAAAGCACGGCCTTTTTGATTTGGAGATAAGGGCAAGCGGGGACCTGGAAGTCGATCAGCACCACCTAATAGAAGATACCGGCATTGTGCTGGGGCAGTGCTTTGCAAAAGCCCTGGGGGAGAAGCGCGGCATAGTGCGTGTTGGCTCGTGTTTTTACCCCATGGACGAGACATCTGCGCGGGCGTCTGTTGACATTTCCGGTCGTGCGTTCCTGGTTTTCGACGCCCGGCTTTCCGGGCAGCCGCTGGTTTGCGAAGCTGCCCCGGTTACCGGTAACCCGGAAGGGCCCTATGGGGCAGGCACTTTCCAGACTGATACTGTCGAAGATTTCTGGCAGGGTTTTGTTTCTGCCGCAGCCCTTACCCTGCACCTGGAGATAATCCGGGGCAGGAGCGACCACCATAAAATCGAAGCGCTCTTTAAGGCTGCGGCCCGCGCCCTCCGCCAGGCATGCGAAACCGACAGCCGGGCAGGGGGGGCTATCCCCTCAACAAAAGGTACATTAAATTAAAAAAAATATTGACGACTCGTAAGAGATGTTGTACACTGCTGGCAGGATTTATTAATTTTTGTAAAACATCCGCTTCTTCGGAGGGGAATACTTGCTGGGACAACATTATTATATTAAAAATATTAAAAAAAGCTCCAAAATATTTCAAACTCTGGCATTAATTATTCTTCTGGTCTTTGTCCTCCCCGGCTGCGGCAACCCTTTTATGAGGGGTATTTTTAAAACATTCCCGGAGTTACCAGCCCCGGCAATTAAAGTTGCCAGCATACTACTGGATGAAGGCGACATTTTCCTGATTGACAGTGTTATCACTGACAGAAGCCTTACTGCAACAATTTTCCCCGCGAACGCGGCTGATAAAAGCATTAGCTGGGATACCAGCAATGCCGAGGTCGCCGATGTAACGCCCGCTGTCGGGAACAGCGCCAAAATAACTGCTGCCGGCCCTGGCTCCGCCATTATTACGGTAACTACCGCAGACGGTAACTTTTGTGCGTCATGTAAGGTAAATGTATACAGCCCCGGCAGCGGGGGTGACGGCGACCCGTATAGCATATACGATGCAGAATCCCTTAAAAAAATCGCCGATAACCTGGGGCCGGGCGTTTACTACAAACTGGTAACGGATATAGACCTGTCTTCCGTGCCCAACTGGACGCCGATTGGCACTTCTGCTTCCGGCAACCAATTTTCCGGCGATTTTAACGGCGATGGGCATACCATATCCGGGCTTGTTATTAATACATCAGCGGATTACCAGGGCCTGTTTGGCTATATAGGCTCTGGTGGCTCTGTGGAAAATTTATGTGTTTCCGGCAATATTAATAGCGGCAGCGCCCAATATATAGGTATTATTGCAGGGCACAATGCAGGAACAATACAGAATTGCTATACCCTTGGCGATATAACATGCAGTCAAAATATAGGCGGGATAACAGGGGTTAATACCGGTACAGTAAAAAATTGTTATACACTGGGCAACATTACCAGTACCAATGATAACGCAGGCGGCATTGTTGGGGATAATGGAGGTACGGTACAATATTGTTACGCTCTTGGTGATATTAAGGGGAATTCCAGCAGTACCGGCGGGATTGTTGGCAAGAGATCCAACGGCACAATAAAAAATTGTGTTGCGCTGAATAAAAACGTTTCATTGCCAAATGGCACCCAAGTGGGGCGTGTGGTTGGGCAGCTTACCGGCAGCGGAGCCGACAGTTGTTTGGATAATAATTATGCCTACTTTGACATGTATATAACAGCCAATGGAAGCATGGTTAGTGTCCCGCACCCCGGGGTAATTACGGAAAAACATGGCGGGGATATTGACGGCTCTTCGCCTGATGGCGGTTATAATAATAGGGATTTTTGGGAAAGCACTATAGATTTTATTTTTTCCCCTGCCATTTGGGAATGGAATGGAAGGTCCGGGCTTCCAATTTTAAGCTGCTTCCCTGCCGGTACACAGGACCACTCCTTTCCATAATCCGGGCGGATAAAGGCCGGGCAAAAAAAGCCGGGCGCCTTGCGGCATTTTTCTGTAAAAAAACCTCTTTTTCCGGGAATCTCTGGAATTTTTGATAAATTTGTACTATATTAATTAATGTGAAAAAATATTTTGCCCTGCTCTGCGTTTTTCTCGCCGTTTTTTCCGGCTGCGGGAGCCCTTTAATGTGGAATATCCTAAGCCCAAAACTTGTTTACTCAGGCCCTTTTGGTTCCGGGACTACTACAGACCCATTCAGGGTTTACGATGTAAAAACACTTAAACAGGTCGGCTCCGGCATAGACGGCTGGGATTTGGACGCCAACTACCGGCAGGTCGAAAACATAGACCTGTCCAAGGAAAAGCAAAGCTGGGCCCCAATCGGCGATCGCCATACCGGTTCTAATGATTCCTGCTTTACTGGCTCTTATGACGGCAAAGGCGACGACGGCGCCCTAAAAACCATTACTGGCCTTACAATTAATTCAACAAATGCATACCAGGGCTTGTTTGGCTATATTATTGATACTGCCGGGGATGGCTCTAGTGGCGTGGTAAAAAATGTAACTTTAAAAAAAATAACTATAAAAGGCGGGTCTAATACCGGAGGCGTGGCAGGGCAGAACGAAGGGACAGTGGAGTATTGTACAATAACGGGGAACAGCAGGATAAGCGGTGCTATGAATGTTGGCGGAATAGTTGGGGTTAATTATAATATAATAATTGGGTGCGCAGCCATTGGGTGTAACATAGAAGGTACGGATTATAATAATAGGGGGGGCATAGCAGGTTGTAATTATAGCAGTATAGATAGCTGTTTTGCAACGGGGAATGTTAATGGCTCATTTAATGTCGGCGGTATAGTAGGTAACAATAACGGAGGGAGTATTAGTAACTGCTACGCGACAGGGGACGTTACCGGCTCTAGAACTGCTACTAATGCCGGCGGCGTGGCTGGGAGTAATTCCGCCGGGTCATTGGAAAATTGTTATGCAACCGGCAATGTTTCCGGAGTTGATGTGCTCGGAGGCATTGTGGGGTATTATAACGGTAACGACGTGCGAAACTGTGTGGCATTAAATGCCAGTATTGTTGGTAATTCGGCTTCGCAATATGGGCGTGTAGCAGGCTCTGTGGTAAGTGGGGACCTTTTAGATAATTATGGCAAAAACCCAATGCAGGTAAAGCTTGGCACAATTACCACTGGATCCGCTGGCGATAAAAACGGCGAAAATTTTACGTCCTGGTACTCTATCACCTGGACGGGCCTTCACCCTGATAAAGAAACTGCGGCAACAGCGGTACAATCTCCGGGCGGATCGCCCTGGTGGTACACTGGCGTAGGGAACCCCCGGCTGTGGTTTGAGTAGGGATCAATTTAACTGGTTGTTTTTTAAAGAATAAGTTATACTTTTAGTTATGAAAAAATACCAAAGGCATACGCTTGCCCTGTTAAGCTGCATTATACTTTCTGCCGCCCCTGTTTTTGCCCAGGGTGAACCTGACTACACGGCAGAGCAGCCGGGCGGTCCGGGGCGGGGCGATTTTTGGGTCTGCCCGGGCGCCGAGGCAGCCTTGTTCAGTCTTAACGGTATAGCTTTTGGGGGCAGTTTTTCCCTGGGCTACGGCGACAGGGTGGCGCTTGGGTTAAAAGCGGCGTGGTTTGGCGAAACAAACGATACGATTGTTTCGCTGGAAATCAACTTCCTGCTCCGCTGGTATATGCTAAAGCGCGCGCCCGTTTCGGGGCCCTTCCTGCAGGCAGCCGCCGGCCCGGTACTTTTTACCCAGTCCGGCATTTTCCCTGCCCCAGCCGAGGCTGGCCGCGTTTCGGCAAGCCTTTACTTTGGCTGGCGTTTCCTGCTGGGGAAACACTGGTTCATCGAGCCCGGCATACGCGCGGGTTACCCTTTTTTGGCCGGCGGGGGGGTATCCGGCGGTTTCCGCCTGTAAAAAAGCAATACTGTAAAAAAGGCAAAAAATGAACAAAAAGCCTGTTTTTTCCTCCAAAGAACACTATATTAATTCTATGAACAAACGCGTTACCCCTTGTTTACTGCTTTGCATTTCCCTGACTGTTTTTTCCGGCTGCGGCAGCCCTTTTATGCGGAACATTTTCGGCGATGGCGCCTATACCGGCTTGCCGGGAAAAGGCACCGAGCTCGACCCCTGGATAGTACATAATGTTGAAACTTTACTGCATGTTGGTAAACCGGCAAGCGGGACCAAATATGCGGATTGGGGCCTGGACAAACACTACAGGCAGGTAAGGGACATTACACTGCCGGGCAGCCTTAATTGGGATGCAATCGGTACAATTAGTGAGTCCTTTAAAGGCAGCTATGACGGCTTCGACGATCAAAATAATAAATACAGAACCATTACCGGGTTAAAAATAGCGTCACCCCCATCTCCATACCAGGGGATGTTTGGTTATATAGCGGCAGGGGCAACTGCAAGAAATGTAACCCTGGTAGATATTGCAATAACATCGACAGTTGATTTTAATGGCGGCGTAGCAGGGCGAAACGACGGTATAGTGGAAAACTGCCACGTTACAGGCAGTATTTTGGGCGGCGACCATACAGGCGGTGTGGTAGGGAGCAACGATGCGAGTGGCGAAATTCAAAACTGCTCTGCTGCGGGAACCGTTACAGGTTTTCGTTATATTGGCGGAGTGGCAGGTAATAATGGCAATTCTGCCAAAGTGTACAATTGCTTTGCCGCGAATTCCGTCGCCAGTCTACCTGGAGCCAGTTACGGTTATGCGGGCGGCGTGGTGGGGAACAACAACAGCCTGGTGGAATACTGTTATGCCACGGGCGGTGTTAACGGCGGAAACTTTATCGGCGGCATTGTTGGGTATAATGGGCCTTATGCCTTTATAAAATATTGTGTTGCATTAAACGAATATGTTGAATCTAGTCATGGCACGGAAAGGGGGCGTGTTGCAGGAAAAGATACTAGCTTAAGCGGCTTGTACGGCAATTACGGGTTAAACCCAATGCAAACGAACGGGTTCCCTATAGAATTGGGAGCACTCGCCGATGAAAACGGGGAAAATGTAGATTCATCTTCAAACCCAATCTCTGGGGGGTATACAAGTTTAATTTTCTGGAATTCTACTATGAACTGGACATTCACCCCAGCCTCAGACGCCCCCTGGCGCTGGGCACCAGGCAAAATGCCCCACCTGTTCAGCAAAGACGCACAGGATTGGCCCCCTCACTTAAAATAAAAAGGCTAAACTTTATTTTCTTACTATGGTACAATTTGTGTATGGTTAAAAATGGGTTCCGGGATGAGTAAAAACGACAGTCTTAAAGTACGGTTTTCTATAGGGGCAAAGCTTGTACTGATTATCACCATCATTGTACTGGTTTCCCTGGGGTCAATTATCGCCCTGGTTTCCTGGCTTGTACGGGACGACCTGCGGATAACGGCGGAAGCCAATAATTTCGAGGTTAACCGGCGTTCGGCAATGGAAGCGGAAAATACCCTTGCCGGTATGCGCTCCAACTCGCTCCTGCTGATGCAGACACTTGCCGCCCTTGGCCCGGAAAGCGCCCACGCAAAAGCTGCGGTAGATTTTTTCTTTGACCAGAACCCGACAGTTGCGGCAATCAGTTACAATGCCGGCGGGGAAGCGGGGCTGCTTTTGGAAAACGAGAATTTTTTCTTTGCCAAAGATATTGATCCTTCCCTGGCACACACATACTTTGAAAAGCAAAAAGCCGCCCCTGCCTTAAAAGAGCAGGCGGTCCTGAATGCGGCGCCGCATTTTGGCATTTCTGCGCTGGCTTTTTTCTTTCCCTGGCAGGACGGGGCGGCGGCGCTGGTTTTTTCGCCGGATAATTTAAATGATGTTTTTGGGTATGGGACTAACCAGTCATACCTCCTTAACAGGGACGGCGATATCCTTGTACATTCAGATTTTGACCTGGTACGCAGAGGCGTTAACCTTGCGGGCAGGGACTTTACCCGTTTAATCCGGGAAAACCCGGCGTTAAATTCCCAGGTCTTGTTTACCGACGAAGAAGGGCTCCGTTATTTTGGGGCGTATACCAAACTGAATACCGCAGGCTGCATGGTGATCACCAATATAGAATACGACAAGGTTTTTGAAGGGATCGACCGTACTACCTGGCGCAATATTTACCTTGCCATCCTTGTATTAAGTTTTTCGGTACTGCTAATCTGGTTTTTTTCCAAACGCATTTCCGTCCCGCTCAAAAAACTGGCAGTTTCGGCGCGCGCCATAGAGGGCGGCGAGTTCAATGTAGAGCTTAAACCGCGTGGGCATGACGAGGTTGGTGTCTTGACTACCAGTTTTCAGCATATGTGTTCTGCACTGGGTATTTTTGGCCGGTTTACCAATAAAGAGATAGCCTTGCGTGCCATGCGCGGGGAGATAAGGCCGGGCGGCCTCCCGAAAAACGTTACGATCTTTTTTTCCGATATCCGCGGCTTTACCGAAAAATCGGAAGCCTTTACGCAAAATTTCGGCGAAGATGCGTCGGACCGTATTGTTTCCTGGCTTAACGAATATTTTTCCAGTATGGTTGAATATGTCGAAAAGACAGGCGGTGTTGTCGATAAATTTATCGGCGACGCGCTCATGGCCCATTGGGGCTCCGTGTACACTTCGGGGAGCCCGGCGAACGATGCGTATAACTGCATTAAGGCTGCGCTTATGATGCGTCTGGCGCTGGTTAATTCTAACAGGAAGCGCAGCCCGGGGGACCCCGGCAACCCGCCTATACGTATCGGCATAGGCATTAACACCGGCATTGTTACCACCGGGCAGATTGGTTCGGATATAAGGATGGAATATACGGTCATAGGCGATCCGGTTAACCTTGCCTCCCGTGTCGAGGCGCTGAATAAGCCCCTGGGCACCGATATCCTTATTGCAGAAGACACCTGGAATTTGGTGCAGAACAATTTTATTACCGAAGAAATGCCCCCTGTTACGGTAAAGGGGAAAGAACAGCCGGTGCGTTTGTTTGCAGTTATTAACTTGGCCGGAAACAAAAAAGGCCCCCAAACATTGGCAGATGTCCGGGAGCTTTTGGGAATTAAGCCGCCGGATGTTTCGGGAATGAATATTAATACCCTGGATTCTAAATTTAAAATTGGCGGTGAATTTTAATGGGGGCAGGGCAGAACGTTGCGGGGGGCAGAGAGGCAAAAGAATCTTCTTTTCGCCTTGTGGATTTCCTTGTAATTCTGCTTTGCCTTTTTGGAATGGCTGCAGGTTTTTACCTGTTCCGCCAGGATTTGTATCGTACACTCAGTTCCCGGAATGAACTCCCCGTGGGTACCATTACAATAAAAAACAATATCGTACAGCGGCGTATGGGGGACCGGGTACTGTGGGATCGCCTGTTTGTGGAATCCCCGGTATATATTGGCGATCTAATCCGTGTCGCCGGCCTTTCCAGCGCAACGCTTAACATCGACGACAACCATATCGATTTGGATGAAAATACCATCATCCGCATAATACGTTCACTGGACGGTGAAGGCGCTTTTCAGATAGAGCTTGCTTCCGGGACGATTAACATGGCTTCCCTGCCCGGCGCTGGAAGTATCCTGGTTAGTGTTATGGGACGCCAGATAAAAGCTACGCCGGGCGCGGTGTTCAGCATTACAGCCGGGGAAGACGGCATGGAGCTGCGGGTAAGCGAAGGGGCGGTACGGTTTACCGGCGGTGACCAGGAGCAGGAACTTACCGCGACGGCAATGGTTGCGATTGACTCAAATAATATGGAGAGGCTGGAAAAGGCAGTTGTTGTAATCCGGCCCCGGCCCAATGCCCGCCTGCAGCAAATTGGCATGGGGCCCATGGATATAAACTTTTTCTGGCGCAGGCATTACCTTGACCCGGATGAGGGACTGCGCCTCGAGATAGCCGGGGACCGCGGCTTTACCCGGATTTTCCGGACTATCGATAACCTGGATACTTCTGCGGATGCAACCCTGGGGGCGGGGCAATGGCACTGGCGATTGTCTTCTGCCGACGGCATACTTTCTGCCGGGCATTTTTCTATTGCAGAAGATAGTTCAATTCCGGGGCCGGAAGCACCAGTACAGGCCGCCCCGGAAATTATTCCGGAGCCCCCTGCCAGGCAGGAAGCACGGCCTGCGGCGCAGCTTGCTGTCCGGCAAACGCCGCTGCCGGCACCACGTGAAGCAGCCACCGCTGCCGGGGCGCAGGGTGCCGCCCTTTTGCCCGCAGCACTTAATATGCGGCCCCCCAGCGGCTACCGCATTGGGGTGGAGGAACTTGCACAGCGGAACATCGTTTTTAGCTGGTCGCCTGTAAACGGGGCAAACGCCTATATTTTTACCCTTTACCAGCAGGGCGAAAACGGGCAGCGGAAACTAATCCAGAGTGCAACCATTAATCGTACCGGTTTTACTCTGGAAAACCTTAGCGTATTGGATATCGGGGAATTTGCCTGGCAGGTAGAAGCGGTAAACCGTGGAAGCACCGGCGCAATTAACAGGCGTGGCAGCGTTGGTGAAAATATTTATTTTATAGATATCCTTCTTCCTGTAACACCGGCGCTACACCTGGAAGAAAGCCCCGCTGTTAAAGATGTACCACGCCCGCGTACCCCTGTGCTGCGGGTAGAAGAAATTCCCATGGAAAAGGCAAAACCATGATCGCAAAAATACCATTTCATAAAAACCCCATACCTCGTTATTTGTTTTTCTCTACCCTGTTTTTTCTTGCATCGTTCCTTACGGCACAGGGGGGCACTGCGGATAGTGGGGCAGTGCCTTTTGTTCAGCGGATAAGCTGGGCGGAAGACCAATATGCCCTGCGATATGAAGTTTTAATTGAAAAAGAAGTTAACGGCGAATACAGAAGGGAGAAGCAGGAATATACCGATCGATCCTCTATCGAAGTATCACTGCTGCCCGGGCAGTACCGCTGCCGTGTTACCCCCTACGATCTCTTAAACAGGCCGGGGGAAGGTTCTGAATGGCTCCGCTTCGAGGTACGCCCTGCAGAAGAAATAATAGCGATCGCCATTGCCGAGCCGGTTGTACAGGAAAAAGACCCGGAGCCGGTTAGCGTTCTGAAAGAACCGGAACCGCTGTTCGAGCCGGAACAGATTGCAGAGAAAGCGCCGAAGGAAAAAAAGCCGCCGCGCGAAAAGGTAAAAAAAGTAAGGGACAAGGCAGTGGATATATACCTTGGTGCACAATGGCTGCCGCAGCTCCCCGTTTATGGGGGCGGCAACGATTTCCTGGGGACAGGCCCGGCTCTTGCCGGGGCGGGAATACGCTTTGGCATGGCGTATTCCAAACTTGGGTTTATGTCCCCAGGCTTCGAACTGGCTGCATCCTGGCATAAAGTGGACGCGCTGCATTCGGTAAGCGGCGGCTTAAACCTGCTTGTACAGAAATGGTTTGCAAACGAAAAAATGGCGCTAAGGGTAAGGGCAGGCGCAGGTTTTACCTGGCTGCCGCAAAGCCCTTATACTACGATCTCAATGACGGAAGGCATCCACATTAACACCGGGCTTTCCTTCCTTTGGCTGCCATGGAAGCTTTTTTACCTGGAGGCTGGAGTAGACTTTGCCCATTATTTTACCTCTGATCAATCGGGCAGTTTCCTGCCATTTATCGGGGCGGGTTTAAAACTATAGTTGGATTGCATCTTTATTTTCTGATAAACTATTCAGTATGGTAATCGCCTCAATCGATATACAAAACGGGAAAGTAGTACAGCTAAGGCAGGGCGTGGAACTGGTTTTACAAAGGGATGACGCTGTTGGCCTTGCAGAAGAGTTTAACCGCTATGGGGAAGTTGCGGTAATAGACCTCGACGCCGCAACAGGCGCCGGGGAAAATGCCGGTCTGGTTAAAAGCCTGCTCCGCAAGGCAGAATGCCGGGTTGGCGGCGGAATAAGGACTGTTGAACAGGCAAAGGAACTTATAAGCCTTGGCGCACGGAAGGTTATAATCGGGTCTATCGCTTTCCGCGACCCTTTAAAAAAAGGCGCCGGGAAAGAAAGCGGGGAGTTTGCCCTTAATAAAACTTTTTTGGAAGCGCTGGTAAAAAAGATAGGGCGCGAACGAATCGTTATAGCAGTAGATGCCAGGAAGGGAATTGAAAACGGCGATGCTTATGAAATTACCGTTGACGGCTGGAAAACCCTAACGGGCCTTCCCCTGGCCGGGACTGCGGCGGAAGCTGCCACCTATGCTTCGGAACTGCTCTTTACCTGTGTTGACCGCGAAGGGACAATGTCGGGGCTGGACCTTGCGCCGGTTAAACTCCTCTGCGGCACAATTGCGGAAACCCGCTGCGAAACCCGGATAACCGCAGCCGGCGGTGTTTCAACACTGGAAGAAATCGGGACGCTGGCGGGGCTTGGCTGCGATGTGCAGCTGGGCATGGCCCTCTATACAGGCAAAATCAACCTTGCAGACGCGTTTATCCGTTCACTCAACTGGAAAAAAGGCGTCGCTGCCGATGGCCCCGGCGGCAGCCTTGCCGGTGTCACTGACGGCGTCGTTGCAGGCACTGCTGCCGAAGCTGCCGCCGAAGCTGCCGCCCTTCTGCCGTTAATCGCCCAATCGTACGACGGCCAGGTTTTAATGACAGGTTTTACAGACAGGGAGGCACTTGCCGAAAGCTTTAAGCGCGGGAACCTTTGTTTCCACAGCCGGACACGGGGCAAACTGTGGATGAAGGGGGAAAATTCCGGCAATACCCTAAAACTGCTCCGCCTGCGTGCTGATTGCGACAGGGATGCATTGCTTGCAACTGTCGATCCAGCCGGCCCTGTCTGCCATACAGGCAGCTGGTCCTGTTTTGGCGTTAACCGGGATTATACCTGGGAATATCTGCAAAAGGTAATTGAAAACCGTTTCCGCAGCCCCGCGCCGGGTTCATATACAGCAACATTGGACGATGAGCTTGTCCGTGATAAAATCATGGAAGAGGCGGAAGAGCTCTGTACCGCAAAAGACCATGACGGGAAAGTGTGGGAAGCGGCAGACCTCCTTTATTTTGCAACAGTCCTCTTGACAAAGGATGGGGTAACTGTTACCCAGATCCTGGATGAGCTTGAAAGGCGGCATAAAAAGTAGAGCAGTATGAGTGTTTTTTGGAATAAACGAACCGCAAACCTGTCTCCTTATATACCCGGCGAACAGCCCAGGGATCGAAAGTTTATCAAACTAAATACCAACGAAAACCCCTATCCGCCTTCGCCAAAAGTTATAGAAGCGATCGAAAACGCATTGGCGGTTCCGGTCAAGAATAGCCCTGCAAAAGGCGAAAAGCTTAGGCTTTACCCCGATCCGCTCTGCACAGGTTTTTGCGAAGCCGTCGCTTCTGCTTATGGAGTTAAACCGGCCCAGGTTTTCCCCGGCAATGGCTCCGACGAAGTGCTGGCTTTTGCCTTTGGCGCATTTTTCGAAACCGAAATTTTTTTCCCCGACATTACCTACAGTTTTTATCCTGTCTATGCCGGCCTCTGGAATATCCCCTTTAAGACCATTCCTGTTGGCGATGATTTTTCCGTAAACCTTAACGATTATTCTGTTAACAGCGGCGGCGTGATTATCCCCAACCCCAACGCGCCGACAGGCTGCGCCCTTTCTGCTGCAGGGCTTCTGGAACTTGCCCGGCAGCTGGAGAAAAAAAATAATGTGCTGATTGTTGACGAAGCGTATGCCGCTTTTGGCGCAGAGTCCGTTGTCCCCCATAATGCCGGGCGCCCCAACCTGTTAAGTGTCCATACCCTGTCAAAATCGGCGTCGCTTGCCGGGCTTCGCGTTGGCTTTGCCATAGGCAGCGAGCAGCTTGTCGAAGGGCTTTTCCGCATACGTGATTCCTTTAATTCCTATACAATGGACGCCCTTGCGATTGCCGGGGGGGCAGCGGCAATCCAGGACAAGGCATACTATAATGAAATAAATCAAAAGGTAATGTCAACCCGCGACAGGACATCCCTTGCTCTGGGGGATATGGGTTTTACCGTGATCCCTTCAAAATCAAATTTTTTATTTATCAGCCCCCCCAATAAAAAAGGGCAGGGCTTTTTCCAGGCGCTGCGGGAAAAAGGTATATTGGTACGCCACTTTAATAAACCGCGTATCGACGCTTACCTCCGGGTAAGCATTGGGACCGATGGCGACATGGATGCGTTCCTTGCCGCCTGTAAAGAGATTGTTCAGGAAAACCCATGCAGATAATCAGCGCATCGGACTTTGGCGGCTACTGGAAATTACGCGCTAAAAACAGCGCGGCAGCTTTAGTCGATCCCATTGTGGGTGAAATTATAGAAGCGGTACGCATCGAAGGGGATGCTGCTGTCCGCCGTTATGCCGGGCGTTTTGACAAAGCTTCCCCAGAAAGGCTCGAAGTCCCCGTAGGCATGGCGGCAGAAGCATGGGATGCGCTCCGCTCCGTCGACAGGGAAATAGCAGCTGCCCTGGAATTGTCTGCCCGGCATATTTTCCGCTTTGCGCAACTGCAGATGGAACAAATGGGCTGCTTTGAACAGGAGATGGAAAAAGGCCTTTATACCGGGCAGCTTGTTATCCCTGTCGAACGCGCCGGGGTTTATATACCGGGGGGGCGGTACCCGCTTTTTTCTTCTGTACTCATGGGGATGATCCCCGCGCTTGCCGCCGGTGTCGATGAACTTGTACTGGCATCGCCGCCCATGGAAGATGGTTTTCCCAACCGTAACATTTTGGCGGCTTCGGCACTTTCGGTATCGTTGTGCAATGAAATTCCCTCTGCGCGCAATTTGGCCGGAAAAACAAAATTCCGGGTTTTTTCTGCCGGGGGTGCGCAGGCAATCGCCGCGATGGCCCTGGGTACAGAAACAATCCCCCGTGTAGACATTATCGCCGGGCCTGGGAATAAATATGTGGCTGCGGCAAAAAGAATGCTGTTTGGTCAAGTTGGGATAGATTTAATTGCAGGGCCAACCGATGTACTGGTAATCGCAGACAATAACAGCAGTGCAGATCTGATCGCCGCCGACATGCTGGCCCAGGCGGAGCATGATGCGGAAGCCGCCGCCCGCGCATTGGTCCCCAGCCGGGGAATGGCGGAAAAAATCAACGCGGCGCTTGGTACATTAATGGCTCCGCTGCCGCAGGAATCCAGGAATACAGCAAACGCTTCCCTGGACGCAAACGGGCTTGTAATCACATATGGTGCAAAGGAAGAAGCTGTCCAGATAGCCAATACAATAGCCCCAGAGCATCTGGAACTCCACTGTGGCTCCCCCGAATCATGGCTTTCCCCCCAAAAGCCTGGTATGCCCTACCTTAGAAATTTCGGCTCACTGTTTATCGGGCCGGTGGCTGCGGAAGTATTGGGAGACTACAGCGCAGGGATTAATCATACCCTCCCAACTGCGGGCAGCGCACGTTTTACCGGCGGGCTTTCTGTCAGGCATTTTTTAAAAATTCCGACAACGCTCCGTTGTGCCCCCGGCCCTGGTTACGATGCGGCAAGGCAGGCGGCAGAAACCCTTGGGCAGGCAGAAGGGCTTGCCGCGCATTCATTGGCTGCTGCCATTAGGCGGCAGTCATGAAGATTGGCACAGTTGCGGACCACAGGGGAAGGGAAGGGGGAGGGCTCATCTACCCTGTCTATTCCCGGCGTTCCGGGGGGCTTTCCATAGGGGTAAACTTTTTTCCCGATCACAAAACCTGTTCTTTTAACTGCCCCTACTGCGAAGTTTTCCCCTTTGACAGCGGCCTGGTATTTAGCCTGGAGGCCATGAAACCTGCCCTTGAATCTGCGGTAGAAGATGCGAAGAAAAAAAATATCCCCATAAAGGACATCTGTTTTTCCGGTAACGGCGAGCCAACCATGTCGACGTATTTTCCCGAAGCTGTTACTGCTGCCGCCGCAATACGATCTTTATTGGCGCCGGAAGCAAAACTGGTGCTGATTACAAACGGTTCATGTTTATTAAATAACCCATTATTTACATTTTTAAAAAATTCAGCTTCTCCCCCGGTCAATCTGCAAATCTGGCTAAAACTGGATGCTGCCACAGAAGCATGGTACCGCATAATAAACCGCTGCGAAATATCACACAATATACTCCTTTCGCATATCATGGATTTTGCGGCTTCGCAGGTGCCGTTCAGCATTCAAACAATGCTCTGCAGGATTAACGGCGCCCTGCCGGAAACAGGGGAAAACATAGCATGGGTCCAGTTGGTAACGGAACTGGCAAAACTTTCCGGCGCAGGTTTAAGGGCAGTGCAAATTTACGGCAAAGCAAGGCCCGCTTACGGGGATCCGCTTGCGGAAGCTGCGCCGCTTGCAGCCCTTACAGAACGGGCGGCAATGCTATGCGGGGCGCTGGAAAAAGCGGGGTTGGCTGTCCCGGTGGAAGTGTATGAATAAGCCGCTTTCCCTTTTACTTTGTTTTTTATTCATCACGCCGCTCTTTGCCCGTGATGTAGTAATCACCATAGAGGACACAGACCTTGGCCTGCCGCTGGAAGGGGCTGTAATACGTTCGTGGGACGGCAAGCAATTTACCTGCAACAGGGAAGGCAAGGCGGTAATTACCGTACCAGACGACCGGCAGGTTTTAGTCTATGGGTCGTACCCCGGTTACGAAAACGGCCGCCTTGTTATCCCGGCAACAGGCGAAAATTTTACCCTGGGGCTCCAGCTTGCAGGGATAAGGGAAAACAGGGAACTTGTAATCGAAGCGTCAAGGCCGGGTGGCGGCGAAACCAGAACCGGCCGTAGTGTTGCCCTTACCGAGCGGGAGATCGCCCAGTCTGGTGAGATCGGGATTATCGAAGATGTAATGAGTTCCATTAAGCTGCTTCCCGGGGTGGGCTATGCCGGGCTTTTTAACGCAGCCCCGAGTATCCGCGGAGGCGATCCCGGCGACATGAGCGCATCACTCGACGGTTTTTATGTTTTAAACCCATACCACTGGGGCGGCGGTTATTCGATTTTTGACCCACGCATGGTTCAGAGCGCCCAGCTTTCCCACGGCGTATTTTCTACACGCTACGGCAACACCATTTCCGGGCTTTTGGAAATAGCATCCAAAAAACCTTCAACAACGGAAACAGAACTGGAAATTGGCCTTAACACCAGTGCGGCAAATATTAACCTCTCTTTTCCCTTTGGGGGCAATGGCGGGATTATGGCGATGGGGCGCGTTACCTATTACGACCCGGTAATCTGGCTGATGAAGCAGCTTGCCAGGGTAATCGAGATACTGGAGCCGGTGAACGCGATACGGGTCGCCCCCAATATCCGGAGTACGGCAATAACAGGCAACTACCGTTTTTCCGATAAACTTGAACTGCAGGCAACCGGATTTTGGGGCATGGACGGCGCCGGTGCGACCTATGAAACTAACTATTTTGAATTTAACGAATTAAAAAATAAAGCCAAATTTAATTTTGACTGGATTAATTACCAGGGGTTTTTTACCGCAGGGCTTTTATGGAACCCTCGCAATAACATGCTCCTAAAGTTTACCGCCGGGACAGGATATGAAAATGCACTGATCGATGGCGATATGTTATACGAGATAATCGAGCAGAAATTTTCCGACACCTTTAAGCTTAAGTACCCGGAAATGTTTCTCCTTACCGGGGGTTTTGCAGATTATGAATTCTATACCAAAATGTTAATTGACCAGTCCGAGCTGGTTTTTAATGCGCAGGGCCGCATTGACTTTGACTGGGATTTGGGGAAAAATTTTATCCTGGCAGCCGGTGTGCAGGAACTATACTCAAGCTATGTAACGTCAGGCGATCAGATGATGTATATTGACGCTTTCCTGAAAAACATGGGGGATTCCCCAATAATACCGCCCTGGGTTTCAGATATTCAAACTGACCCCGACTTAAGCCCTGTATGGGATTATTTACGGGTAAGTTTTCCCATCAACTATTCCCCCGAGACGAAAAATAAAATATTTTCTACGGCGGGCTACGGGCTTATTGAATATACCACCCCCGGCAACCGTTTTAGTACGGAACTTGGCCTGCGTGTCGATCACTTTTATTTATTGGGGGAAGATTTTTCCATAGGGTCAAAACCTGTCCTTAACCCCCGCCTTAACCTTGATTTTAACCTGCTGGAGGACAAATGGATTTTTAAATCCTGGAGCCTTAGCGCTGCTACAGGGCTTTTTTCTTCGTTTAACAATATGGTCTCGTATGCAGAAAAACGCTATAACATGAGCGAGATAAGGCCAAACCGGTCATGGACTTCCATAATCGGTACAAAGCTTGAGTTCCCCGGCAGCCTGATTTTAAATATAGAGTTTTACTACAAATATTTGTACGACAGGATGTATATCCCCATTACTGCCTCGCTTGATGGTGATTTGGATATTAAGCCGGAAAACGACGGCAAGGGTAGGTCATGGGGGATTGATGTTTTGCTGCAAAAAATTCATTCCCGCTACTGGGACGGTTGGCTTTCTTATTCTTTTAACTGGGTAAAGTATCTTGATCCTGAAAGCGGGAATTTTGACATTGGCATGGGCGGGGTGCGCAGCGGCTGGTACTTTCCTTCTTACCACCGCTTCCATAACCTTAACCTTGTCCTAAATTTTAAGCCGGCCCCACGTTTTAACATCTATGTCCGCTTTGGGCTCGCCAGCGGGACACAAATCCCGCTCCGCATTGGCGACGAACCAACAAGTTATCCGGTATTTGTGATTGATCCGGATAACCCATCTGGCGGAAAAATTATAGAAAAATATTCATGGCCTTCCCGCTATGACGAAAAAAACCGGACGACGCCGTCTTTGCCCATGGATATTAAATTTTCCATTTTTGGGAAAAACGAAAAAGGGAAGGCAAGGTACGAAGTTTATGTTGCAATAGAGAATGTACTGGCACTGCTTTATACGGCGCAGGGAAATACATCATTTAATACCTATACCGGGAAAATGGCAACGGGGAGCAATGCCGCAAGTTATGATATACCTGTGCCAATCCCCTCGTTTGGTTTTAAGTTCAGTTATTGACAGGAAGGGTGAAATGAAGAAAAGAAAAAAATGCAGTAGCATTTTCCTCCTGTGCTTTTTATTTTTGATTGTCGGGAGTTGTAAATCCGCCCTGCTTCCCCTTCTGGAGGCAACCGGAAGGGGCCTCGATGGTTCGGCCCGGCAGGATAAAAAAGTTGCCATATACCGTGCCGGGGATTTTGAAGTAAGGGAAGTCAGAAATAAAGCCGGTGCCCACTCGGTAATTATTTTTTTAAAACAATACCCTTCAATAAAATTACGCGGTACCCTGCCGGATGAAAACGGGGATTTTTTCTTTACCTCGCTCGATTACCTGGCCGGCAGCAGCCATGGCTGGAACGAATACCGCATGGATCTGATCGGGGCAGGCAGGCTCGGTTTTTTTGACAGCTATGCAGTCCTTTCGGTCCCGGAGGCGCTTGATCCAATACAGATTTCATCGGGCCGTATACAGCGGTTTGATACACGCATTACCGGCCCGGACGCTGTCGCCAGGCTCCGCGACCGGCATGAAAGAATAAGCGTCCTTGTAGAATGGATGAAGCAAAGGGAAAACAACCCCACGGGTCTGGGCCGGAAGGAATTTGAAAAATACTGGAAACCGCTGCTTTTCCCCGAAATATCAAAGAGGAAAATGCGCCCCGAAGACTGGAAGCAGGAAGGCGATGAATGGCACTGGGCGGACGAAATACGCTGGAACAAAAGCTATACGGGGCGGGCATTCCCCGAAATACTTAGGGCAGTACGGGATAGCGGGACAATGCTCCGAGATTGGGAAGAAGCCCTGCCGTGGGTTTATGTGGAATATCAATGGGGCGCGATTATGGAATTGCTTTCCAATGAAATTACTCTGCTGAAAAAAAAGTAATCATATTAATAAAGATTGAGCAGGGCAAAATACCGTTTCCGAAACACGCATTTTATCCCTACTCAATCAAAAGCTTACAGCACTGCTTTTCCTTAACGCTGCTGGCGTGGGGCAGAAGGCTGCTGGCTCGGGGCGGCGGGCTGCTGGCGTGGGGCGGCAGGCCGTTGGCGCGGGGCGGCAGGCCGTTGGGCGGGATTGCGTCCTGCGCCGGGTCTGCGGGGCGGCCCGAACCGGTGATAAGGGGCGTGCCTGTAGGCAGGGCCATGCTTTGGGCCTTCCCGATAACGCCCTTGGCCATATCCGGGCCTGGCATCGTCCATGCGCCGCTGCCATTGGGCAGGGCCCATTACGGGAAAATCATAAGATTTCCCGCCTATACTTAATTTGGTTGGCCTTAAAAAATTTTTATAGGCATAACCTACGATAGTAACTTTGTTTCCTTCTTTGATCCCGTCGATAAAGCCGGCATACCTGTGCAGCATACCTACAAAGTACACATTCTCACCGCTTGCTACCGCAATTAAACCTTTTTCCAATTGCAGCGTTCCTTCAACAGTGATCGGCTCCGGGGGACTCCTTCTTTCCTTTTCCTGGTTTTGGGCGAATACGGTTCCAATTACCATTAAGGCAATAACCAATAATAACCCAATCTTTTTCATTCAAACCTCCATGCTTGTTTATGCTTTCTGTGTAATAAACAACAATGCCCCGGAAAGGTATCATAAATATAGAGACAAATTTACCATTATCAGTTATTTTTATAGTATGGAACAATTTACCATTGGGATAGATGTTGGCGGGACAAAAACTGCCTATGGGGTTTTCGGCAGCAGCGGCCTGATTCGGCGCATAAGCCACCCTTCAGACAACAACGCTTCCCCGGAAATATTTTTTGAACAAATAACTGCAAATATAGAAGAATTGATTGGTATTTGCCAAATAAAAAGGGAAAATATTCGCGGGATAGGCCTTGGGATGCCGTCTTTTATACTTTATGACGAAGGTTACATTGTTAAAACAAGCAACCTTGTAAATATTAAGGACTTCCCTGCACGCTCCTGGCTGTCAAAGAGGCTGGGCAATATCCCGGTAATTTTGGACAACGATGCCCGCGCCGCGGGAATCGCCGAGCTGCGCTATGGGGCGGGAAGGGGTTTTGACACAATGTTTTATTGCCCGGTGAGTACAGGAATTTCGTCTTCGCTTTTTATTGGCGGAAAACCTTTTAGGGGCAGCTACGGCTGGGCCGGGGAAAGCGGCCACATGATTGCTACTCCCGGCGAAGGGGTCGAGTGCGGGTGCGGGAACAGGGGATGCTATATGTCCTGGTGTTCCGGCTCCATGATAGTCCGGCATATTAAAAAGTGGGTTAACGACGGCGAGGCGACGATTATGGTTGAGCTTGCCGGCGGTGTTGACAGGATAGACAGCATTATCCTGGAAAAAGCTTTTGACAGGGGAGATGCCATGGCAGTAAAAGCCTTTAACCAAATGGTCCATTGGCTGGGTGTGTGGTTTTATAATCTGTATGTCTCCTCTAATGTAAACTGTTTTGTGCTGGGCGGGGGCCTTGTAAACATGGGCAGTAAACTACTCTCCCCCATACGGCGTGTCTTTGACGAATTTAACCATGATGAGCGCCCTGTTTATTTTAAAACCGCCGAGTGCGGCGATAACAGCGGCATTACCGGCGCAGCGGAACTTGCCCGCGACGCCTTTAACGGGAAGGAAGGGCAATGACAGAACGTATGCGATCATTCCGGGAAGATCTGCTTGCGGCAAAACCAATGATCTGCGCGGAGCGGGCTATCATTACCACGGAAACCTATAGGGCAAATATGGCCGAGCCCCTGGCTATACGCCGTGCGCAGATGTATAAAAATGTCCTGGAGGGAATGAGCATCTTTATAGAAAGGCAGACACTGCTTGCCGGTAACCATGCTTCGGGCAACCGGTCGGCGCCCGTGTTCCCCGAGTATGCCATGGATTGGGTTATCGCCGAACTGGACGATTTTGACAAAAGGGCAGGGGATCGTTTTTACATTACCGAAGAAACCAAAAAACAACTGCGGGGGATCGCCCCTTTCTGGGAGCATAATACCGTAAAAGACCGCGGCCTGGCTGCCATGAGCGAACCGGCAAGGGTACTCTATGATTTGGGGATTATCAAGGCGGAGGGGAACATTACTTCGGGCGACGCCCATGTTGCGGTAAATTACCGGCGGGTGCTCGAAGCAGGCCTTGTTGAGTACCGCGGGCGCGCCGAGCAAAAACTTTCGGAACTTGATTTAACCGATTACCGCAACCTTGCCAGGTCGTATTTCTATAAAGCGGTAATTATCGTGATCGACGCGACCAGGGCTTTTGCCGGGCGTTTTGCAAAACTCGCACTGGAGCTTTCGCAGAGCGAAACTGACCCGCAACGAAAAGCGGAGCTGGCGGAGATGAGCCGTATACTGAACAAGGTCCCTTTCGAAAAAGCGGGGAGCTTCCACGAAGCGCTGCAGTCTGTCTGGTTTATCCACCTGTGCCTCCAGATCGAAAGCAACGGGCATTCACTTTCTTATGGCCGCATGGATCAGTACCTTAACCCCTTTTACGAAAAAGACCTGGCGGAAGGAAAAATAAGCGCGGATGCTGCCGTAGAGCTGCTAACGAACCTCTGGCTTAAAACATTTTCCATAAACAAGGTGCGAAGCTGGACCCATACCCAGTTTTCCGCCGGTTCCCCGCTGTACCAAAATGTAACGGTCGGCGGCCAGATCCTCGATGATCGCGGCGGGCCCCATGACGCCGTAAACCCGGTTACTTATCTGATACTGAAAAGCGTAGCCCAAACCAGGCTTCCCCAGCCGAATTTAACCGTCCGCTACCACAGCGGCCTTTCCGATGCCTTTATGGCCGAATGTGTCGAAGTGGTGCGCCTTGGCTTTGGTATGCCGGCTTTCAACAGCGATGAGGTGATCATCCCTTCGTTTATTGAAAAGGGCGTAAAAAAAGAAGATGCTTACAACTACAGCGCTATTGGCTGTGTGGAGGTTGCTGTCCCCGGCAAATGGGGTTACCGCCCCACGGGTATGAGTTTTTTGAATTTCCCCAAGTCGCTGCTTATTGCCCTGAACGACGGGGTTGACCCCAAATCCGGGGTAAGGCTGCCTACATCCGGCGGGAAGCCGTTCCCCCCCGTAAAGCATTTCCGCAGCATGAACAGTTTTGACGAAGTGATGGGCGCATGGGAACGGGTTATCCGCGATTTTGCCCGCCAGTGCGTAATTATCGACTCTGCAGCCGATACAGTACTGGAAAGGGAAACTGCCGATATACTTTGCTCGGCGCTCTGCGATGACTGTATCGAACGCGGCCTTAACCTTAAAGAGGGCGGCGCGGTATATGACTTTATAAGTGATCTCCAGGTGGGTATTGCCAACCTGGCAGACTCCCTTGCCGCAATTAAAAAATGTGTTTTCGGGGAAAAGTTTTTCAGCGCCGCGGAACTCTGGGACGCGCTTATGGCAAACTTTGAGGGGGAAGGCGATAAAAAAAAGCGTTACGAAGAAATCAGGCAGCAGCTGCTTGCCGCCCCAAAATACGGCAACGACGATGACTATGCCGACGACCTGATCCGCGAAGCTTATGGTATTTACATTGATGAGATGAAAAAATACCACAACACAAGGTACGGCCGCGGCCCCATCGGCGGCATCTACTATGCGGGTACTTCGTCGATTTCGGCGAATGTGCCCCAGGGTGCGGGCACTATGGCGACACCGGACGGGCGGAAAGCAGGGGAGCCCCTGGCGGAGGGCTGTTCCCCATCCCACGCCATGGACAGGAATGGCCCGACAGCAGTTTTTAAAACGGTATCCAAACTTCCAACCCGCGAGATTACCGGCGGGGTGCTCCTTAATCAAAAACTTACACCGCAGATACTCGAAAAGGAAGAGGACAGAAAAAAACTTGTCGGGCTCCTGCGCACATTCTTTAACCGGCTGGAAGGTTTTCATGTCCAGTTTAATGTGGTGTCGCGCGAAACATTGCTCGACGCGCAGGTTCACCCAGAAAAACACCGGGACTTGATTGTCCGCGTTGCGGGTTACAGCGCTTTTTTTAATACCCTGTCCAGGGAAACCCAGGACGATATTATTGGCAGGACTGAGCAAATTATGTAATTATAATATACCATTGGAGGTTCAGAATGCATTTTAAACTTAAAGAATATACCCCGCCCTTTTTTGATGCGCCGAAATTTGCAGACGCCCCCAACGCAGCTCTTGTCCCGGCCCCCCTGGACGGTGTAGCCCCTGCGGGGTACCACTCAACATCAATATTCCCCGAATATTTTAAGGTGGGCGGGGAGTGGCTGCTTGCAAAAGAAAGCCGCATGGACTGTGTCGCTGTTTTCGGGAACGGCGGTATCGTAATCCGCGAATTTCGCCGTTTAAAGAAAGGCGACATGGTTTTTACCGGCCGTGCCGAAGACGGCAGCCAGGGGATCTATGTTCACCCGAACGGGTTTTGTGACGATCCGGAATCTGCCGGCGAAAGTTTTGTATTCCGGCAGGGCCGGAGCCGCGAGACTGCGTTTTCCATGGATTACGATTTTTTGTATGAACAGTTACGGTACGAAAAAGAAAACGGCTATATCGTCTGGGTTGCCGGCCCTGCCTGTACCTTCGACGCAGACAGCCGGAACGCATTTGCCAGTTTGTGCGAGCATGGGTATGTACATGCCCTGCTGGCAGGTAATGCCCTTGCCGTCCACGATCTGGAGGGGGCCTACAAAAAAAGCGCCCTGGGGCAGGACCTTTATACCCAGGCTGCCTACCCAAACGGGCATTACAACCACCTTGATACGATAAACCGTGTACGCGAGTGCGGCTCGATCCCCGCTTTTATCGGGGAGGAAGGCATTAAGGACGGCATCCTGTACCAGTGCGTAAAACAGAAAATCCCCTACGTGCTTACCGGTTCCATACGCGACGATGGCCCCCTGCCGGAAGTGTATGCCGATGTGTATGCCGGGCAGAACGCAATGCGCGAACATATCTCCAGGGTAACAACGCTTATCGGCATGGCTACGACGCTCCATTCTATAGCAGCGGGCAATATTGCCCCTTCATTCCGCGTCATGCCAAATGGTTTAATACGCCCCGTTTATTTCTACATGGTGGATATCTCGGAATTCTCCGCCAACAAGTTAAGCGACCGCGGAAGCCTCCTGGCGAAAAGTATTATTACCAATGTACAGGATTTTATTGTGCATACATGCAAGAACCTGATAGGCAGTTGTTAATTCTGCATTACAGCCCGTAATATTCTTCGTTTTACCGCGCCCGAACTGTTGGTAAACTCCGCGATTTTTTTCCTCATGTCCAGACGCTTCGAGTGCTCCCCGTAAGGGCAGGTGCATGCCGCTTGTAAGATGCCCTGTTCTTTGGCACAGGAGATTATCTGTTTTTCTTCCAGGTTGGCAAGGGGCCGGATCAGCGTTACGGGGAATTTTCTGTATGCAAGTTTTACCGGCATGGCGGAAAGCTCGCCTTTTGCGCAGAGGTTCATAAAAAAAGTTTCGATTATATCATCAAGGTGGTGCCCCAGTGCAATTTTGTTATACCCATTATCTACGGCATACTTAAGGAGTTCAGTTCTGCGCTGGGTGGAACACCAGTAGCAGTTCATTTTTTTCCCCGGTTTAAGGCGGCCAACTACAGGCACGAAAAGATCGCTGAACGGGATGCCCCAGCTTTCCATTTTTTCTGCCAGCTCTCTTTTTTTGCAGCAGGCGCAAAAGTCTGTCGAAATATGAAGGGCAGCCAGCCCATAATCCATTTTAATGCTGTTTTTCAGCGAGGAAAGGGCCCATGCCATTACGGTAGAATCTTTCCCCCCCGATGCGGCAATTAAGATACGGTCCCCGCCGGTGATCAGCTCCTTTTCCAGTATTATTTTTGCGCAGAGCTTCCGGGTTATTTCACTGGCGCATGCACGGCGAAGGAAACGGTCTGCCATTTTTATGAGCCGCCGTTGGGGTGTTCTGCTATGCCATGGCAGACGCTGCGTATCACAAGGCTTGCCAGCGTCATACCGGCAGCGGCAGTTACCGTAACCAGGCTGCCGTTCTTTGTGTTTTTTCTGTTAATAACTTCATCGCTGTATACGGCGGTAAAATGCCCGGCAAAGCCCCGGGCCTTAAGCCCCTGGCGCACCACTTTTGCCAAAGGGCAGCCGTGCGTCTCCCAAATATCGGCGGCTTTTATCCGTGTGGGATCGGTTTTTTGCGCCATGCCCATTGATGAAAACAATATGGCTTTGCCGCTTGCAAACTGGATTAGATCAAGCTTATGCGGGAAGCTGTCGATTGCGTCAATCACATAAGCGGCTTTTTCCATGCCAAAGAGGCCGGCTGTCTCCAGAGAAAATATTTTGTTAAAAGCGGAAACGTCGCAGCCGGGGTTTATTTCCAGGAGGCGCTTCATAAGTGCTGCTGCTTTGGGAAGCCCCACCGTGCCGGGTAGGGCTTCTGCCTGCCGGTTAATATTTGACGGGCAGACATTGTCGTTGTCAATAACCGTAATATGGCCAATGCCGGAACGCACCAGTGCTTCCGCAGCCCAGCTGCCGACACCGCCAAGCCCGACAACAACGACGCGGGTCTGCCCCAGTACGGCTGTTGCCTCTTCGCCCAGAAGTTGGTTTACCCGGTCAAGTTCAGGCCGGGCTGTAACCGGCTTCACGGATCGCTTTTTTTAATGCTTCTGCGGGGACTGAATTGTCATGCTCCACGGCGGCATTTTTCTTTTCCAAATCGACTGCTGCAGACAATACCCCGGCAACCGCTTCCAACGCTTCCTTTACATGAGCCGCACAGTGCTGGCAGCTCATCCCTTCGATATTTAATGTTGTTGTCATGGTTTATTGTATCATTTTTCCTGCCGGTTTCCCAGACGGCCCGCTTTGGCAATAATATTCCCAAAATACCGGCCTTCCTTTAAACCAAGCCCGGCGCGGGCAATAAGGTCGCGTAAAAAACGTTCCTGCTCTTCGCGGCCGGGGTACTTGTAAAACCCCAGCGCTTCCAGGGAATTGCTGATTTTTTTTACCAGTGTATCAATTTCTGCAGCGTCCATGGGCACCCACTGCCCAGGTACCGGGGCAGCCCCGGGAAAAACCGCTGACCCTGCGAAAGCCTGGTAAAACTCGTAGGCATAGATTTGTACGGCATGGGATAAATTGATGGAAGGGAATTCCGGGCTTACCGGGATATGCGAGGCTATGTTGCACAGCTCCAGCTCTTCGCGGTTAAGGCCTGTCCTTTCGTTGCCAAACACAATCGCCGCTTTCCCTGGTTTTTCCCGTAAAAAACCGGCGAGTTCGCCGGGGTTAAGGGTATTTGCTTTGCGGTGGCGGCCCCGGCGGCGGCTCGTGCCAATGGTGACAGTGCAGTCTGCCAAAGCTTCTTCCAGGGTGCCAAAATGTTCTGCGTTCTCCCAAATGTCCCTGGCATGGATTGCCCGTGCAAGCAGCCGTTCCAGGTCTATGGCTTTTTCCCCACCAGGGCCGGCAAAATCATTGCCCGCGGCGGGAAATGCCGCTGCCGCTATGCGGAGGCGGCTTAGACCCATGTTTTTCATCGCCCTGCATACTGCCCCGGCATTGCCCGGTTCAGAGGGCCGGGCAAGGACTATAATAATATCATCCAAAAACACGTTTTATTTTATCCTATATTAGGCTAATATTTTACTATGGGTGGAGAAAATGGCTTTGCAGGGAAACACGCCCTTGTCGTGGGGGGGTCCGGGGGCATAGGCAAAGCCGTGGCGCTGGGGCTTGCCCGCATGGGGGCTTTGGTTACCATTACCGGGGGGCGTTCAGCGGAACGGCTGGAAAAAACCCTTGCCGCGCTTAATGCCGTCCCAGACGCCCCATGCAATGGCGGCGTTTGCCCGCAAACAGGGCCTGCAGGGGATGGGTTGCCCGAAAAACCGTCAAATACAGGGCCGGGGCGGCAGGTACCAGGCCATTCGGGTTTTTTGTGTAAAATCGGCGGCTCCGGGGGGCTGCAACCGGAGGGGGCAGCCGCTTATATCCTTAAAAATGCGCCCCCGCCGGATATTTTGGTTATTTCCTGGGGGCCTTTCGATAAAATTGCCCTGCAAGACACAACTGCCGAAAATTGGCGTTTTTATGTAGAAAGCAACCTTATTTTCCCGGGGATCATGGTTTCTTTGGCCCTCCCCCCTATGAAAAGCAAGGGGTGGGGGCGGATTTTACTGTTTGGGGGCACCAATACCGGGGAAATACGCGGCTTTTTGGATAACCCTGCCTATGGGGCTGCCAAGACAGCCTTGGGCAGCCTGGCAAAATCGGTGGCCAAAAACGCCGGGAAGGCGGGCGTGATCTGCAACGTAATTTGCCCCGGGTTGACAGCCACCGAATATACAGAGCCTTCCGAACTTGCCTGGTATGTAAAAAAAAGCCCTGGAGGCAAGGTTGAGGATGCAGACGGGGTCGCAGGTATTGCCCTGGCGGTTCTGGGGGATGCTAAAACTAATGGGGCAATAATTCCAGCAGACGGCGGCTTATGGGTTTGACAAAGTTTACAAAAGATTGTATAATTTCGCCAGGTCTCCGATAATATTGAATATATGTAAAAAATGTTAAAAACTTGTATGGAAGGAAAGCTATGACGAACAATGATATTGTCAACGGTTTTGATGACGAAAAAGACGAAAGTCTAAAGATAAAACTTCAAAAAGTGAATGAAGTTGACGGATGCCTTGTTCTGTACCTTACCGGGTATATCGATACCTATAACTCCAATTATTTCCAAAAAAGGGTCCAAAAAGCCATTGAGGCAGGGTTTATCCGGCTGGTATTCCAGTGCGGCGGCCTTAACTATGTCTCATCCACCGGTATTGGCTCTTTTACAGCTTTCCTTAAATCCGTTAAGCCCCGCGGCGGCGACCTTGTACTCCTGGAAATTCAGCCAAAAGTGTACGAAGTCTTCCAACTCCTCGGGTTTTCCCAGTTTTTTAATATCAAAGACAACCTTGATGATTCCATAAACTTTTTCCGGAGCGGTTCAGCTGCCGAAACGGTATCCCTGTTCCCCAAGATTTTTTCCTGCCCTATCTGCTCCAAGAAGCTTAAGGCCCTTAAACCCGGCCGTTTCCGCTGTTCGGAATGTAAAACGATTTTAGCCATCGATAATGCAGGGCAGGTTTTCCTGGGTTAACCCGGTTATCCAGGCGCGGTTTCCTTAATCAAATACAAGTACCCCCAATTGTATTAAAATGTGCCAAAAATTTGCGGCAGGGCTGTGGAAAAGTTGTTAATAACGCCTGTTTTGGCAGCTTTTTGTATATCTTTTTATACATCCTGGCGGCTATTCCGGGGCAAATTTTCCTAACTCTTTATAATACAAAGATTTAGTTCCAATGGGGTAGCTAATGTTAAATATTTGACTTAAAGGGTCAATGTTTTTTTCCCAATCCGGTGTTTTTTTTTGTGGAAAACCTGTGGACATTCTGTTCATTGTTATGGATTTCCAGGGCTATTTTAATTAGTATATATTATACTTGCTTCCCTGGTTCTACTTGCGAATTTAGGGCTGCCATGGTAGTCTTAAAAGGTGAAAAACGCAGCCAAACTGGTTATTTTCATAAGCCTTTCCTTCATCGGGCTTCTCTTCTTTTCCGGTTTGATAACTTTTTTACAGGCCTGGATTAACGAGGCACTGCTTTTCCCACCTGCAGCTCCAGGCGTAGGCGCAGCTCTTGGCAACGCCACTTTTTCCGGCTATTCGCTTGCGATGCTGGAATCCTCCATACCGGTTGCATTCTACCTTTCCATACTCCTGGGTCTGAATTATGCCATAAGGCGCCGCATCGCCTACCCGGCCGCTTTTGCGGTTATTTTGGTGTTTATACTGGCCCTCTCCGGGGCGGCATATTTTGGCATGGAAAGCCTTGGAAAAATGGGCTTTACTATCGCCATAAAAGAGCCGCCGGCAGAAACTGCAAAACCGGGTTTTATACTAAACCAGGGGGCGCTGAGCGGTTACCAGACGGTTTTTCTGGAGGACCCCGGCAAACCCGGCGGCGCTGCGGTACTTCTGCTCGATGGGCAGCCGCTAAACTATCAAAGCCAGGGGCCGCAGCTTGCCCGTACAAAAATGCCGTTTTTTAATGAAAAAAGGGGAATTTTAACCGGCATTGCCCAGGATTTTGGGCGCAGCTCCAGGGTTTTTTCGCAATGGTTCAATAGCGGCATCTTATCTTTCGCTGTATATGCGGGTTCCCTGGCGGCTTTTCTTCTCTCGCTGGGGTGCCTGGTAAACATTAGTTTTTGGTCTTTGGCAAATTTATTTTTTGGCGCGCTGGCATTCCGCGGCGTCCTTGCCCTGGAAAATTTTCTTAATCAGGGGAACATCCACGATATGCTTGCATCTTTTGCGGGGAAGCTTATCCACCCATCGCTTATTACCCCGCTAATATTCTTTATTTTATGTATCCTGATCCTGCTTTATTCCGGCCTGGTATATCTTGCAAGGGGGAAACAGGGCGATGGCTAAGCAGTTTCAAAATGTTTCCCCGCTTGGTATTTTCCTGATGTATATCGCGGCTGCTTTTGCCGGAATCTGCGCCTACCAGTTTTTTTCCCCTGCCCAGTCAATGGTGATTGAAATATTGGGCGTCTTTAAATTCCCCTGGCGCTTTTCCAATGCGGTGATTATGTTCATAGATCTTTTTCCCGCGCTGGCTTTTTCCGCTCTTGTTATCCCCTTTGGCTTAAAGGAGCATTCGGAGGGGGGCTATGCGGGGGTTACTTTTGTAGGGAAAAAAGGTTTTTCATCCGATTTTTTAAAATACCTTTTTTGGCCGGTAATAACCGCCTGCCTTTCCGCGATCACCTACAGTTTGTTGTTTTTTCTTGCCCTGCCTATTACGACGAATTTTCATAATTCCATCCAGGACAAAAGCGAGCTTTTTGCAAGGGCCAAACAAAAAGCAGAAGAAAAAGCCGCATCCAGGGAATGGGCCGAGGCTGCCCAGTTTATAGATATCTGCGACCGTATTTGGCCGGAAAACGACGAAATCACCCGGTTAAAAGGGCGGCTTGTCGATTCGCTTGCAAGCTACCGGCAGTCGCTAAGGGTAATTGCGGAAGAAGCGGAGGAACTGCAGCCTGTCTGGGGGGGGATCCCGGGGGACCCGGTTAATGCGTCCGATGCGCTGCGGCTTTCGGAAGATGCTTATGGCGCAGAGAGGTATTACGATGCCCATTGGCTTGCCGCCCTTGCAGAACGGCTTGCGGCGGTGGGCAGTGTCGAGGAAAGTACGGCGCGGGCCCAGGCTTCCAGGGCGTGGGAAAAAATTCAGGGGCAGGAGCCGAATGCCCAGGAAAGGGAACGGTATTCCCTCTATATGATGAAGCGGGAAGCCTACGAGGCCATGAATTACGGGAACTGGGTAAACGCGTTTTATTCTTTCCAGGAACTGTCCGCTTTAACCCCAAACGATCCGGATGTCGCCAAATACCTGGAAGCATGCAGGGCAGGTGTGGCGCGGATGGCATTCTTTATCGATGAACTGGATATGTCAATCGGTACGACGCTGGGCGTCTGTGCATTTTCCCTGCCCGGCCCGGACGGCGGCAGGTTAATTGTCCGCTTTAATTCGCTGGCCCTGCTGCAGGACAATGCCTATGCATGGGGGGCAGAAGCCCTTTCCGCAGACAGCGGAGGCCGCCTGCGCTACCGTGTCAGTTCGGAATACGGGAAACTTATACCCGTTGCCGGCAGGGATTTTGACGGCAACCCAAACGACAATACTGTCCTGTTGTTCCAGGCGCTTGACCGCGCAGATAAAACAAAGGGCTCGGGCCCTGTATGGATAAATGACGGCGGTATTTCCGGGATTGAGTATGGGGCAAACCAAATTTTACTCCCAGTTAGTTACGACAATTTCCTGCTTCTCTCCAGGGTTAAGCAGGGCAAAGAGACGCTAAGTTTCCGGGAGCTTTTTGCCGCCGAAAAAACCTTCGAAAATTACGGGTATTTAAAGGAAAGTTTTTCCTCGGAAATTTTACGGCGGCTGGGTAACGCTGTGTTGTTCCTTCCCATGGCAGTTCTGGCGCTGGTCCTTGGCTGGCGTTACAGGGCAAGGAAAAAACCCCGTTATGTCTATGTGCCGATGATCTTCCTGCTTCCCGCTGTTTTTAATTTGGCGGTGCATTTTTACCGGAACATAATCGATAACCTTTCCATCTGGCTTTCATTAAGCATGGTCCTGTCAACGGCGTTAATTTGCCTTTGTGCCGGCGCATTTATTTTGTTTATTTTGTGCCTAATCCTGCTTGCTGCCCAGCATGGGTAGCGAGTTTCAAAACTCTGTTAATTTGGAAAAATGGATTTTCTGGTGATGAAGATAAATTTAGGGACTTTGCTTAAGCCTCGCAGGATTACCCCGTTAATAATGGCTGCTTTTGGGTTGGGCGGTTTTTTTTTGGGGATCCCCGCAATGATAAGCGGAATAATTCTTGGATATTTTGTTGGCTGTGTTTTTGCCCAGGCAGGCAGCGATAAAGTGATTCGTAAATATTTTGAAAACCCCGGCCCTTCTTCTTTCCATGAAGGGGAACCGGGGCTTGCCGCCTTTTGTGCGCTGGGAATATACATTTTATCCAAAGCTTCGCCCAAGGTTTTATCGGACGAAGCTGCCGCCCTTCGTGTTACAGGCGGGGCCGTGTCTGTTTTCCCCCTGGGGAAAAAGGTTTCCTCCAATGCCGAATCGTTCTGCCGCCTTGCCTTTGACAGGCTTTCGTTCCTGAACCCGGACCTTTTAAGCGAAAGTCTTATTGCCCGCCGTAAAGATGCGGGGGACGGCGCTTTATTGGGGAAAGAGCTGGCCTCTATGGCTATCGGCAAAGAAGCGGAGCAGGAAGCGCTCTATATAAGGCAGTATCTTGAACCGGATTACGAGCCGTTAAAAGAAGCAGGTGATCCCTGGACAGTGCTTGGTATTGCCAAAGGCGCTTCTTATGACGAAGTAAAAAGCACTTTCCGCAAACTGGCGCTTATGTTTCACCCGGACAACCAAACAGGCTTAAGCGCCGATGAGTGTAAAAAAATGGGAGAGACCTTTATAAAAATCCGCGATGCCTACAGGACAATAACCATGGAAATTACAAATGGCTAGTTTTTATTTTATCACTCCCGGCGTTCGATTTTTGCCCCCAGCGAAGAAAGCCGGGAGGTAAGGTTTTCATAGCCGCGCTCTATCTGGTAAACGTTGCGTATTATGCTTTTTCCCTCGGCGCTTAATGCTGCAATAACCATGGCCATCCCGGCGCGTACATCGGGGCTGGTCATCTCGGACCCGGCAAGTTTTGCCGGGCCGGAAATTACGGCACGGTGAGGGTCGCAAAGGACTATCCGCGCCCCCATGCCGATAAGTTTATCGACAAAGAACATGCGGGACTCGAACATTTTTTCGTGTACCAAAACCGTCCCTTCAACCTGGGTTGCGACAACAATTATTATGCTCGTCAAGTCGGGTGGAAAACCCGGCCAGGGGGCGTCGTCTATTTTGGGGATCATGCCGCCGAGGTCGTGGTTTACTTTCATGGCCTGTTTTTTGGGGATATGCAGCACAGTGCCTTCGTGTTCCCAGACAATGCCAAGTTTGCCAAAGGCCATTTTTGCGGGCCTAAGCTCGGCGGGTATAGGGCCGGTTATTTCCATCTCCGCCCTGGTTGCCGCAGCAAGGCCAATAAAGGAGCCGACTTCCATATAATCCGCGCCGATTGAATAATCGCAGGGGCCAAGTTTTTTTACCCCGGTAATGGTCAAAATGTTGGAACCGATGCCGCCAATCCTTGCGCCCATCATTACGAGCATGCGGCATAGATCCTGCACATGGGGTTCGCTTGCAGCATTGGTAATGGTAGTCGTCCCCTCGGCAAGGACGGCAGCCATAACGGCATTTTCTGTCGCTGTAACCGATGCTTCGTCCAGAAAAATATCTGCGCCTTTAAGTTTTTTTGCGCTGAACACGAACGCATCTTTTATGCTTACCCCCGCGCCAAGCTCGGTAAGGGCCAGGAAATGCGTATCGAGCCGCCGCCGCCCTATTACGTCCCCGCCTGGCGGGGGCAGTATAGCTTTTCCTGTCCTTGCCACAAGCGGCCCGGCAAAGAGTATTGACGCGCGGATTTTTTTTGCCGCTTCTGCCGGCACCCGGCTTTCTTTTATATCCGCCAGGGAAAGGCGGTAAACATTTTTTTCTGTCTGCTCTGCTGTGCCGCCAAAAGACCGGTACACATCCAGCATAACCTGCACATCTTCGATGTCTGGTATGTTCCGTAAAATAACCGGCTCGTCGGTGAGTATCGCTGCGGCAATGCAGGGGAGGGCGGCGTTTTTGTTCCCGCTGGCTTTAATTGTGCCGCCGATGGGGGTCCCGCCTTCGATTAAATACTGGCTCATTTTGTCCCATTATACATTAATACGGTAAAATGATAAAGTTAGGTGTGAGCGGTCGGCGGCATCTGTTTTTTGCAGCGGTAAAATATTCTTTTCCGGTTTTTTTGGGGTACATAACCATTGGTATAGCCTTTGGGCTTTTTGCGGTGGAGCGCGGGTACCCATGGTACCTTGCACTGGCAACAGGGGTCATCATGTTTGCCGGGGCAGGCCAGTTTATTGCCGTGGGTCTTTTTGCTTCCGGCGCTTCGCTTGCAGAAGCGGTGCTGATTGAATTTGTGGTAAACGCCCGGCACATTGCATACGGCCTTTCCATGATACGCCGTTTCCGCAGCGCCGGTGTTTTCCGCCCGTACCTTATTTTTTCGCTTACCGACGAAACCTTCGCGCTGCTTTCGGCACTGCCGGAAATCCCCCCGGGCAGTGCAGCTGCCGCAGAAAACCCCGTCCCGGTTTACAATTCCAGTCTTAAAGAGCGGGGGCGCTTTATGTTCCTTGTGTCCCTCCTTAACCAAATCTACTGGAACACGGGGATACTCATAGGCGCTTTTGCCGGTTCTGTTATCCCCTGGAATTTTGAAGGTGTAAGCTTTGCCCTTACTGCCCTTTTTATTGTGCTGATGGTTGAACAGATGTTCAGGATAAAACGCCCCGCGCCTTTTGTAATTTCTGCCCTTACCGCCGCCGCCGCTGTCTTCCTCCTGCCCGGCGTGCTTTCTTCCCGGTTCTCGCTATTAAGTGCCATGATTATAAGCCTGGGGGTTGTCCAGTTTTTTGAGGCCCGCAAAAAAACAAGCGGGGGCAGCCAGTGTTAAGCACAAATACCGCGCTCTTGTATACGGTGGTTTTGGGCGCAGTGATTTTCCTGTGCCGCTTTCTGCCGTTTACCCTGTTCAGGGACAACTCCAGGGAGGATGGGAAGGAAGAAAAAACCAGAACAGAAAAAACCTCCGGAAAAATAAAAGCTTTCCTTAAATTTGTGGAGGCAACTGTCCCTGCAGTAGCCATGACGGTGCTGGCTATTAATGCTTTGGCTTCTGAAACAAAACTTGTGCTGGCCCTGCAACCGGGAGACATAATAGCAGCAGGGCCGCAGGGTCTTGCCGGGCTTATCCCCCTGGCAGCGGCGGCATTGCTTACAGCCGCCCTGCACATTTGGAAACGGAACGCGCTTGTAAGCATATTCGGCGGCACGGCGCTGTATATGGTTTTGTTGGGAATTATTTAAACTTTTCCTTCATCTTTGCGAAAAACTTGTCTGCCTTTGACGAATCGTCCTCGCTGCCATCCGGTGTATTAATCAGGTGCGCCGGTATCTCTTCCAGAAACGGGGAGGGGGCGCATTCAACAGTCTCCTGCCGCCGCCAGCCCTGCTGCCGCCGCTGTTTGCAGCTGGTAATATACACTTTTTCCCGGGCGCGGGTAATGGCGACATAAAAAAGGCGGCGCTCTTCCTCCATCGGGCCCAGGGCCGCAGCGCCGCTTTCGGTGTTTTCTGTGCCGTCATCAGCGTTATCTCCGTCATCAGTGTTATCGCCGTCAATTGCGCTAGCGCTGCCAACAGCGCTGGCACCGTCTTCCAGGCTGCGGGTGTGCGGCATTATCCCATCTTCGGCTGCGGCAATAAATACAATGGGGAATTCCAAACCCTTTGCGGCGTGAATGGTCATAAGGTTTACTTTGGCTTTTTCGTCGTCCCTGTCGTCGCTGGAATTTAGAAGGCTTACCCGGTTAAGCCATGCATACAGGCCCTTGTCGAAAATGTCGGGGTCTTTTTCCCAGTTGTCGATTGCCTGGATAAAATATTCGATGTTGGCATAGCGCCAGCGGGCGATTTTTTCGTTTTTGGAAAATTCCGCAACAAGGAAAGGCCAGTAGTTTATATGATCGACCAGGCTCTGCACATTTTCTGCAAGGGTCATCTTTTTTTGCCCTGAGTCCCTCCCAAAAACCCTGGCGCGGAAACTTTCGATCATGCTCATAAAAGTGTCCAGCTCTGCCCTAATCTTTGGGGATAGCGGGGACTCAATGCCGGCGGGGAGCCTGCAAAGTTTTTCCATGGCATCCCAGAGAAATGTTTTGTTTTTTCGTGCAAGATCGGATATGATTTGAATGGTGTTCCGCCCAATCCCGCGCCGGGGGGTGTTGATAATGCGAAGCAGGTTAACATCGTCGCTGGCATTGGCAATCACACGTAGGTAGGAAAGGATGTCCTTAATCTCTTTGCGCTGGAAAAAGCTCATGCCGCCGGATACTTTATAGGGGATATTTAATTCCAGGAACGCTTCCTCTATGTTCCGCATAAGAGAATTGGTCCGCAGCAATACGCCAAAAGCATCATAACCAGGCGCTCCGTTCATCAGGTGTTCCCTTATTTTTCCCGCAATAAATGCCCCTTCATCACTTTCGTTTTCCGGGTAGTGGAGCTCGACACCGGCACCGCCGGTATTGCCGGACCAGAGGTTTTTTCCCTTCCGGTTAAGGTTGTGGGAGATTACCCCGTTGGCGGCTTCGAGTATGGTGGTGGTGGAACGGTAGTTTTGTTCAAGCTTAATTTCCCTGGCGCTGGGGAAATCTTTTTCGAATAATAGCAGGTTTTCGTAGTTCGCCCCCCGCCATGAATAAATTGATTGATCGTCGTCCCCAACGACACAGACATTGGCCGGCGGGCGCCCGTCTTTACGTTTTGGCAAAGCCCCGCCGCTGCCCAGCGACAAAAGCCGCAGCAGCCGGTATTGGATAAGGCTTGTGTCCTGGAATTCATCAACCATAATATAACGGTAGCGTTCCCGGTATTTATCGAGGGTTTCCGGGCGACTTTCAAATATTTCTATGGGGAGGGCGAGGAGGTCGTCAAAATCCAGGGCGTTAAATACCTTTAGGGAGCGCTGGTACTCACGGTACACCCGCTCGTATTTTGCCGCAGGCGAAGTGTCCTGGAATTCGCCGGGGGCCCCTGCAATGGCGGGGGCGTTGCCCCAGGTAAAACGGCCTGTCTTGATATTGGAAAAAAGCTGGCCAAGCCCAAAGATGTTTACTTTCGCGGATCCCATCCTGCATTCCCGCAGGGTTTCCCTAATCAGCTCTGTGCGGTCGGTTTCGTCATAAATGGAAAAATTTTTCCTATAGCCAAGAATTTCAATTTCATCCCGTAAAATTTTTACCCCAAAGGCATGGAACGTGCTTACCGTGAGGCTTTGGAGTTTTTTCCCGGTAAGGCCCTTTACCCTGCTTTCCATTTCGCGTGCAGCCTTGTTGGTAAATGTAAGGGCAAGTATCGAATGCTGCGGTATACCCAATTCCAGCATCCTGGCGATACGGTAGGTTATTACCCTTGTCTTTCCTGAACCGGCCCCCGCGATTATCAGCAGGGGGCCTTCCAGTGTTTTTACCGCTTCCTGCTGCGGGCCGTTTAGTTCTTTTTCCAGCCTGGTTTCCATTATGGTATGCTAAGGCTATTCCATAATGGAAATTTTTGGAATAGCCGCCCTGGTTTTTTTGCGGGAGAAGCCGGTAGTGGGCTAATATGCTAAAGGTTCCGGAGCTCCTGGAATTCTGCCGAATTACGCAGTTTAATTGACGCTTTTTCCTGGATTTGCCGGACACGCTCGCGGGTTATGCCAAGGATTTTCCCCGTTTCCTCCAGGGTTAGCGGGTCTTCCCCGTCAAGGCCAAAACGGAGCTGTATGATTTTCATTTCGCGCCGGGAGAGGCGGGAAAGTATGCTGCCGACAGTTTTCTGGAGTGTCGAAGAAAAAGCATATTCATAGGGCCCACCGGTAATTTCGTCTTTTATTAAATCCGACAAACGGGTAAGGTTTTCGTCGTCTACGACTATATCCAGGCTAGTAGTTTCCTGGGAAAGCTTGATTATCTCCTTAACCTTATTAATTGGGAGCCCAAGGTAATCGGCCAGTTCTTCTTCGGATGGGTCCCGGCCAAAATCCTGGGTAAGCTGCTTGGCAACGAAGTAACATTTTTTTATGGTGTTGAGCATATGGATGGGTATGCGGATAACGCGTCCCTTGTCGGCGACGCCCTTGATTATGGCCTGCCGTATCCACCAGGTGCCGTAGGTGGAAAAACGGAACCCCCTTGTGTAGTCAAAGCGCTCCACCGCCTCTATTAGGCCAATGTTCCCTTCGTCGATAAGGTCCAGGAGGGAGAGCCCCCGGTGCTGGTAGTTTTTGGCGATTGAGACAACCAGGCGCAGGTTTGAATTGATCATCCTGCTTTTGTTTTCGTTTAGCAGGGTTTCCAGCTCCTTTTTCCGCCCCAGATAGAGCGGGTCATCTTCCTTGCCTTCAAAAACTATGCCCAGTTCCAGTAATTGCCCCCGGTAAAATTCGAGTTGCTCGCCTATGTTATGCTCATCCTGGATGGTTAAGAGGGGGAAATGCGAAATCTGCCTTAAATACAGCGATAAGGGGTCGCTTTCCCTGGCCTGTTTGCCCTTTTTCTCGCGGGCGGGGCTTATTCGGCGTTTTTTTTGGCGGCCCCGCTCCCGGGAACTGCATTTTGCAAGGTTTCGCAGCTTTTCCCCGCCCCTTTCCGCCGAAGTCTCGTAAAAATTGCCTTTTAATTGCTTTGTCATTTTTTTTCCTGTGTAAAATAATATAAACGTAAAAATTTCCCAAACTACACCCCGTTTCATTTTTTTTTGCGGACTTTTTTTACCCAAACAATTGTGTAGATGGAGGGCGGGTTTTACCGTTTTTTTTATTTACAAATTGAAAATATCAAGATACTATTCTTTTAGACAGCTATTGGAGGATAAAATGAAAAATAAGACATATTTTGTGTTTTTCGCCGTTTTGGCAGTAGTGGCGCTGGGGTTTTCTGCCTGTAATAACCCATCGCTCCCCCTGGTTGCCGACCGCGATGTACCGGAAAACGGCCTTAATGAAGCGTTAAATTGGGTTTATAACAGCTCCAGGAACAATGGTACCTATAACTTAAAACTTTCCGGGGATCAGGAAATAAACAGCTTTTATCTTTCTTTTAATACCATAAAAAATGTAACAGTTACCCTTAGCGGGGTTGGCGGGGTAAAGACGATAAAGCTTGTTGGGGATAGGGCGCATTTTGGGGTGGCAAAAAACAGTACCTTGATCCTGGAGGAAAATATTACCCTGTTAGGCCATGTAGGAAATACTGAATCATTAGTTGTGGTAAATAACGGTGGTATGTTTGTTATAAATGATGGCGCCAGGATAACAGGCAATGACTATGCCTATATGGGCAGCGGTATATTTGTGTGGGAAGGTGGTACTGTTATAATGAACGGCGGGGAAATTTCCGAACATACAGCAGGCCAGTGCGGCGGCGGGATATATGTATGGGAAGGCGGTATCTTCGAAATGAATGGCGGCACAATTACCGGTAATATTGCCAAGGGCGGCGGCGGCTCCGGTGGCGGCGGGGTGCTTGTAAGTGGTACCTTTAGGATGAACGGCGGGTTTATTTCCAAAAATGACGCCACTATCAGAGAGGGCGGTGGGGTGCTTGTTAATACTAATGGAAAATTTTATATTACAAATGGGATAATCTGGGGGGAAGGGGCAAATGCAAATACTGCTTCTGTAGGATCTGTGTTAAGTAACACTGGTTTAGCTCAATACGGCATTGGTGACACCTGGTTTCCTCTTGCAACAACAAACACTACAATAGAAGTAATTGATGGGGTAAAGCAGTAAGATAACCCTATTGGAGGATAGTATGAAAAAGAAGGCTTGTTTTGGCGTATTTGCCGTTTTGGTTGTTATGGCGCTGGTTTTTAGTTCCTGCAGCAACCCAACATCCGGCGTAATTAACCGTGATGTGCCGGAAAATGGCCTTACGGATGCATTAAACTGGTTAGATTACAACGCCACAAGCAATAGCAGCTATAATTTAAAGATTACCGGGGACCAGGAAATTGCCGGAAAAGGGTTAAAGTATGGTATCAAGAAAAATATAACAATAACCCTGTCTGCGGTAAGCGGAAATAGCACAATAAAACTCCTGGGGGAAGGGCCAATTTTTATAATTGATGAAGGCGTTACCCTTGTTTTGGAAGACGGTATTACCCTACAGGGCCATAATGAGGGTAAATTCACGCTTGTCGAAGTTTATAAAGATGGCAAATTGGTAATGAACAACGGCGCCAAAATTACCGGCAATAAGTGTAGTTTTGGTAGCGGTGGGGTTTGCGTGTACGATGATGGTATTTTTATAATGAACGGCGGGGAAATATCTGCTAATGAAACTACCGTGGACGGCGGGGGGGTTGCCGTATTTGGGACTTTCGAGATGAACGGCGGCAAAATTTTCGGTAATAAATGCAATGGCTGGGGCGGCGGTGTATTTGTTTCGTATGTCGGGGTATTCTCGATCACCAATGGGACAATCTATGGCTATGCAGCAGGGGTAAATGCCAATACAGCTGGCATTGATGGAAACGCATTGTATAATGATGGTACAGCACAATATGGCACAGGCGGTACCTGGACACCACTGCCTA
>Ga0082212_10000541_pt1 | contig 54223 bp, 41 predicted proteins | sample TergutNt197P3_FD_71548 | JGI IMG/M metagenome (GOLD analysis project Ga0082212, IMG submission 71548) | Neocapritermes taracua P3 segment gut microbial communities from Petit-Saut dam, French Guiana - Nt197 P3 | ecosystem: Host-associated > Arthropoda: Insects > Digestive system > Gut ...
AAACTTGGTAGATGTCCATAGACCTTGTGAGACCACATGGGAGTATCGCATCATGAAAAGTTAAGTCCCACAAGGCTTTTTAGGCTTTGTGGGACTTTATGAGATTCTCAGTTGGTGCCGAGGAAGGGACTCGAACCCTTACACCACTAGGGCACTACCCCCTCAAGATAGCGTGTCTACCAATTCCACCACCTCGGCGCGAACACGGGTATAGGTCAAAACATGCGTTTTTGGCAAGGGCAAATGCCGCAGCTTCTCGCACGCGGCCATTTTTCTCCGGGCCTTCCGCCTTGGCCGCACCGGGAGCTTCAGGAAATGACCTCGGCCGCGAGCGCGGCCGCGTACTCCGTTTTCAAGATTTCAAACAGTTCGTGCACCGTGATGATGCCGGTGATGCGGCCCACGTTGCTGCCGCAAAAAGCGAAGCCGCGCTCCAGGTTGCCTTTCATGGCGTTGATGAGTGCGGTGGCGATGCAATACGGCGTGGTCTGCGGATCGCAGGTATGCAGGCAGTGGAACAGGCACTTGACCGGCTTGCGTTTGCCGTCCCGGATATTCTGGATGAAGGCGCTGTCCAGAGCGCGCCCCGGCATGCCGACCGGACTTTTGATGATGGTTACGTCTTCCTGCCGGGCATCCACATAGGCCTGCTTGAAGCGCTCGTCGACATCGCACTCTGCGGTGGCCACAAAACGGGTGCCCAATTGCACGCCGGCCGCGCCCATTTTGAGGTACTTCAGGATGTCGACGCCGGAGAAAATGCCGCCGGCCGCAATCACGGGCACGGCCCGGCCCTTCTTGTCCTCAAAGGGTTTGATCGCTTCGATCACGTCGGGCACGAGTTTTTCCAGCGTGTAGTTCGGGTCTTCAATCTGTTCGGGTAAAAAGCCGAGATGCCCGCCGGCTTTCGGACCTTCCACCACAAAGGCGTCCGGCAGATAGTCGAAGCGGTTGAGCCACTTTTTGGCAATGAGTCCGGCGGCCCTGGCCGAAGAAACAATAGGCACCAGCTTGGTTTTGAATTCTTCTTTCTTCTGCTCGCACAACTCAAGCAAATACTTGGGCAGATCCAGGGGCAGCCCGGCGCCGGAAAAAATAATGTCCGCTTTTTCTTCGATACTGGCGCGGACGCATCCTGCGAACAGGGTCAGGGCCATCATGATGTTGACGCCGATGATGCCCTGGGTGGCGGCCCGGGCTTTGCGCAGTTCGCGGCGCAGGGCGCGGTCGTTGGCTTCGGAGGGATTTGTGGATACGTCCGGCTCGTTCATGCCGATCATGGCCGCGCCCAAAACGCCGATACCGCCTTCGTTGGCCACTGCGGCGGCCAGACGGGCCAGCGAGATGCCGACCGCCATGCCTCCCTGGATAATGGGCACAGCGGCTTGCAGATGACCGATTCGCAGAGCGGGAGATATCATGCTCTCCTCCAGAAACTCGGGCAAAAACCCGCACCCGGGCCAGCGTCGGGCGTCTGTCGGCCGGGTGCGTTCTTGTTCATGCTTCACCCGACAAGCATACACAAATTTTTGAACGAACACCAGCCGCAATGTGCGCCTTCGTGCGTTCTATAATACGGGGCGGCGCGCATGTGTTGCACAATGAAGGCGAGGAGCAAGGGGATCAGTTCACTGACGGCTTCCTCCCGAAGCGCCGCGTCGCAATCCGGGCCGAAAAGCGTCACCTCCCGGCCGTGATCGCCGAGATCCACCCAGGCCGCGTCCACCGTATCCGGGTCCGCGAACGTCGCCCGCAGATCCGGCGACTGCCGGTACAGGTGGATATAGGCCGGCAACTGCAGGCTCGGCGTTCTGGCCGCCAATTCCAGCAGCAGGGCGTCGCCGTCCGGGTCCACGCCGTTTTCCGGCGCCAGCCAGCCACGCAGGCGCGCCCACAGTGCCGCGTCAGTCCACACGTCCCTGGCAATGGTTTTCAGGCGGCCGGTCTTGTAGTCTAGGATGATCGCCCCATTGCGTTCGTCCACGCGATCCAGGCGGCCGCGCAGGACAGGCGACTGCGGATCGCCGGGTAGGCAGGGGGCGCGGAGCGTGTGCTCCAGGCAACGGACAAGGGTTTGATCCGGCTGGGCGCGCAGATAGCGGCGCAGGCGTTCCGGTCCGGCCAAGGATAGCATGGCCGCGCTTTCCGGCGGCAAATCCGCCAGGCGCGCCGCATGCGGCGGTTGCGCCGCTGTCTGCCGGAACAATGCCGCCACATGTTCCGGGCTGATGTCGCCCCGGCGGATCGGTTTGTGCAGCCACGGCTCGTATGCTTCGCGCAGGACCGCGTGCAGCAGTTCCCCCACGGCCGCCGGATCGTCGCCCTCGTTGACCGTGTCCGGCGCGCTCAGTCCGGCTACATGGCCGTAGTGGAAGGCCAGCGGACAACTCAGGTAGGCGTCCAGGCGGGCCGGAGTCAGGCCCGCGGCCAAGACCGAGGCCATGCCCGCATGCAGGGCCGGCGTGCGGGCCAGGCTGAGTCTTTGCCGCCGGGGCGGCACAAGACGTGGCGCCGCCGTCCGCAACGGCGCCCGGCCTGGTTCGAGCAGGCATCCGGCGCGCTGTTCTTCCCGCCAAAGCAGTTCCTCCACCAGGCGGCTGCGCTGCCTGGCCGTATCCAGCAGGCCCGAGGTCCGCACGCTTTCCTGCCAGTAGATGAAAACGTCATCGGCCCCGGCCAGCAGGCGGTGGAAGGTGTGCGCAGCCAGTTGATCCCGGTGCTGCGTGTCCGGCAGGCCGATCAGGCCGCGCAGGCTGTCGGGCAGCAGGGGATCGCGCGGAGGCGGGCCGGGCAGCCTGTCTTCTGTGGCATCCACCACGAATACGCGGGGAAAGCGCAGCAACCGGGTTTCCAGCATGCCCAGCACTTGCAGGCCGGTGATCGGATCGGCCGCGAAGGGAACCCGTTCCGCCCGCAGGAGCGTGCGCAACAAGCCGTGGCGCACGATTTGGGGCAAGGGCGCGGTGGCCAGTTCGTTATCCCGCAGGAGGGGAATCACGTTGTGCGCGAGGCGCGTCAGGCATTCGGCATCCAGAGGAAAACGCCGCCACACCGCGCGGCCCCGCGTACCCAGCAGATCCGCCAGACCGGACAGGCAGTCGGCCATATCCGACAGGCTTTGCGCCCGGCGCCAGGCGCGCAGGCAACATTCCAGCACCCGGTCCAGCAATGCCGCCAGCGCCGGTTCCTCGGGCGCGCACTCACGCGCGGCCGCGGCTAGGTCTTCAGGATCGCGGAAGCGCCCGCCCCGGCGGACGCCCTCGTCCAGCCTGCGCAGCAGGGCGGTAAAGGAAGCGCTCTCGTCCTCCCCGGTATCGTCCTCGTCCCGGCAGGTTGCAGGCTGCAACAGGCGCAGCCAGGGATGGCCGATCAATGCGGACAGGGCGCGCCAGGGCGTCCGGCCGTCCTCCCGCCGCTGTTCTTCCACGCGCAGGACGGCGTCGATCAGGCGGTACAGCAGCGTGCGCTCAAAAGGATACCCGAGGGATACGTTGCAGTCCTTGTCCGGCAGATGATGCAAGACCGGCAGGAGCAGATCGGGATGGGTCAGGGCCACGGCCTTGAAGCCGCCGGCTTGATCGCGCAGATCCCCGGCCAGTTGTTCGAGTTGGGAATGCAGATCGTAGCCGGAAAAAAAGTGCAGGCGCGGCCCGTGCCCGGCTTTCCAGCCGGGCGGTCCGGCCAGTTCGGTCCTGGCCCGCCACGCGGCGATCCAGCGGGCGTGCCCGGCGCAGGCCCAGTGCGCCTCGCCGTTCGCGGCCAGGGCCGGGTCGCTGTGCAGCATGACGCACGCGCCCTGTTCCCACAAGCGACGGAACACACGTTCTTCCGTGCCGGTCAGGGTATGAAAGCCGGCCAGAAACACACGTTTGCCGCACAGCGGCGCGGGCAGTTCCGCGTCTTGCGGGGTGTGGACGGCCAAGCGGGCGGCTAGGTAAGCGTCGAGGCCGGGCGTGGTGCGGCCGCTCTGCGGCAGGCGCTCAACGTACAGCCGAAAAATGCGCCCCAGGGCGGCCAGCAGTGCCGCGCCGAAGGGCGCGACCTCGGCCTCGGCGTGGGCCAAATCCGTTGGCGTCACATCCTGGTTCAGACATTCTTCCAGCAATGCCGCCAGGCGTTCGCCCCAGGGGAAAAACGCGGCCTCGCCTCCGTGCAGCAGGCGCTCGGCCAGGGGGTCGCCGGGTGAAGCCGTTTCGCGGCAACAGGCATGGAGCAGGGCGATGCGGTCAATGATTCCGGCTTCGCGCAGGAAAGGCCCGTTCGCATGGATCGCTTGGGCGGCCTGGGCCGCCGGCCGCAGTGCCGCGAACAGCTCGCGCACCGTGAGCATGCGCGGCAGCATGAGCGCCCTGCCTTCGGCCCGGAACGCTTCCAGCAGATAGCGGCGCGGCCGGTCATGCGGCAACACGACCACGGCCCGATCGGCGCGCTGCTGTGTTGCCGCGTTGATCCGGCGGTGCAATGCGGCCACGAAATCCGCATCCCAGGGCACGATCAGAAAGGACAAAGCGGATAAAGGCGGCGATGCGTTCATGCCTGCGCCTCCACCGCCCGGACGCTGCGGGCGTCCAGGTAAATCAGGAGTCCCCGCGCCGGCAGACCGGCAATGCGGCCGAGCAGACCCAGGTAACGGCCGAGCTGTGCCGCATGGCCGGGTTCGGGAAGGCCGGTCTTGTACTCGATCACCAACCACCCCGCTTCTTCCGGCGTCATGAGATCCGGCCGGTACTCTGCGCCGGAAGCGTCGAGCAGCGGCTGCTCGGAGACGCCGTCGCGCAGCCAGTCCAGAGCGCCGGGAAGTTTCACGAACCAGGCCAGCATGGCCGTGGCCTCAAGCGGCAAGCCGGCGGGCGGCGGCAGGGGAAAGAGTTGTTCCGCCCGCCGGACGGCCCGCGCGATCAACTCCTCCGCCTCAAGCTCGTCCGGGCGTTTGGCGGCGCGGCGCACCGCCTCCGCCAACTGTTCCAGGCAGGCGTGGACGAAGCTCCCTCGCCGCCTGGCGCCGAACTCCAGTTCTCCCGGCAGGCCGCGAAAAATTTTCAGGCGGGGCAGCCAATCCATGGGGCGTCCGGCGCCGCCGTCCGCTTCGGTTTCCAGTTCCGGCCGTTCCCTTTGCACGGCCGCCGGCGCATCCGCCGGGCGGCCGGTTGGCGGCGTTCTGCCCAAGCACAGCGACCCCTGTTCTTCTCTCCAGGCAGGTCCCGCCTCCCGCAACAAGCCGCTCAGGGCCAGGCCCAGCCCCGGACCCCGGCCGGCATGCAAGAAGGCGTACAACTCGTCTTCCGCCCTGGTCCAGGCCACATACAGCAGATTCAACATTTCCCCGGCCGCCGCCGCCAGCGCCGCGTAATATGTTGCACCCGTTTCGGGCCGCTGCGGCGTGAGCAGGCGCAGATCATCCAGTTCCACTGCCACCGGAGCCGTGCCGGCCCGGGGGACAAAATCGTTCCAGGGCACGATCACCACCGGAAACTGCAAACCCTTGGCCTTGTGCATGGTCATGACCCGGATGGCGTCCACCGCCTCCGGCATGGGCGCTTTTTCCTCCGCGCCGCGCGCGTCCCAGTACGCAAGGAAGGCTCCGAGCGAAGCCTGCCCCTCTTGTTCCGTGCTGTGGATGATCTCCAGAAATCGCCGCACAAAGGGCGCATCGTCCGGCAGGCGTTCCCAGACCCGCCAGCGCCCGAGCATTTCGCGCACGGCGTCATAGGGGCTTATGAGTTCTCCCCGGTTGGCGAACGGTTCCAGCCAGGCTTTCCATTCTTCCGGAAAATCCCGGCGGAAGGCTTCGGTCAGGGGCAATGCGCGGTCGCGCGTGACGAGCCAATCTTCCAGCCGTTCACGCCCGAGCCGGGCCAGGGGCAGCAGCAGGCGCGGCCCGGCCAGCACGCTCCAAAAGGCCGTGGCGTCGTGGTCCGCGTGCAGCCAGCGCAGAAAATCCACGCATTGTGCAATGAGCGGGTGCTCGGCCAGGAGCAGGCTGTTTTCCGTGACGACGGGCAGAGCCAGACCGAGCAGATGCTCGGCCACGGCCATGGCTTGGCGATTGGATCGCACCAGGACCGTGATGTCGCCGCGCGGCCGGCGCGCCGCCACCTCCAGCACAATCGCGCTCAGCCGGTTCAAAGCCGTAAGGCGCAGTGCGGCCTGGTTCGCCGCTTCCAGCCGCTCCAGACGGACAAAGCCGTCCTCCTTGCCGGATTCAAGCTGGGCCGCATCGGCAAAGCCTTCAGCCACGCGCCGCGCGGCTTCTTCCAGCACCGATTCCGGCGTCGCGTCCGGCAGCATGGCCGCGAGTGCGGTTCGGGCCGTTTCTTCCCGGCCCAGGCGGGAAAACACGCTGTTATTGGCCCGCACCACGGCGGATCGGCTGCGGCGGTTTACAGGCAGCGTATCGGTCCGGCTTGCACCGGCTACGTCCGCCAGTGCCGCATCCTGGGCGATCTCGCCGAACAGGGCCGCATCACCGCCCCGCCAGCCGTAGATGGCTTGCTTCACGTCGCCCACCCAGGTCAGGGAGCCGCCGCGCGAAAGAGCCTCCAGCGCCAAGGGATGCAGGGCCGCCCACTGTTCGCGGCTCGTGTCCTGAAATTCGTCGATCAACAGATGCGTCAGGCTGGCCCCCATGCGGCAAAAAGCCTCGGGCACGCCGCAGCCGCTTTCGAGCATCCGGCGGGCCAGGCCCGGCGTCAGGCTGGCCGGCAACTGCGACTGGCTCTGCAAATGATCCGGCAGGGCTTCGGCCATCCGCCGCGCCAGGCGCACAAAGGGCACAATCCGGAGCGCGCCGCGCAACAGCGCGGCCTGCTCATCCAGCCTGTCCACGGCCTCCCGCAGCCGGGCATAAGCGGCGTGCGCCTCGGACGAGGCCTTGCCCCGGCTGTTTTTGAGCAGGCACTCGTCCAGATCGTCTTTACGCAGCATGACCGAATCCGGGGGCAGATCCGCCGCCTGATCCCCGAGGCAGCGGAGGAGAGCCGCCTCCGTATTTCGGCTCAAGGCCAGGTTTTCGCCGTGTGCGCATTGCTGCAAGGCCTTGGCCGCCTCACGCAGTGCCGCGCACAACATTTCCAGCCGGGCGGCCACGGCTTCGGGCGGACTCAGCTTGGCCGCGTCCGCGCCGGACCCCGCGAACACCAAACCCAGCCCCCGTTCGCGCAAGCCGCTCCCGGCCATGAATCCCCGGTGCGGCGTATGCGCCAGCATGATGCCGCACGCCCGTTCCAACTCCGCCCACAGCGCGGGGTCGCGCCGCGCCTCTTCCAGCAAGTCGTCCAGAAGCGGCGCCAGGGCTTCGGCATCGGCGAAAACCGGCTCGAAATCCGGCGGCAAGCCGAGTTCCAGCGCGGCCAGGCGCACCAGCAGGTGCAGCAGGCTGTCGATGGTGCGCACATTGAGCGCCCCGTAGTGCCGCAGAATCCTCTCCAGCCATGCCTGCGCCAGTTCGCCCGTCCAGGGCGGCGGTCCTTCTTCTTGGCCGAGCGCCATGATCTTGAGCCGCCGGATGATGCGCGTCTTCATCTCGGCCGCTGCCCGGTTGGTGAAGGTCACGGCCAGAATATCCGGCCAGGCGTGTCCTTGTCCGGCCGCAGTCGCGCAGGCCCGGCCTGCGGATACGGATTCAGCCCGCGCTCCGGCCAGCAGGCGCAGAAAATGGCCGGTCAGGGCGTAGGTTTTGCCCGAACCGGCCGAGGCCCGAATGCGCAGCAGCGAAGTGTGCATGACGCGCGATTACTTGTCATCCTTGGGATACATCCCCTTGAGTTCGTCCTGGCCGGTGGATTCGAGCACGGCCCGCCAGAAGGCGGAGCGGGTATCCAGCCGGCGGCGGGAGGTGGTGACCATACTGAGCGGCAGATGCACGTAACGGTCCATGATCTTGGCCACGACCATGTCGGTTTTTCCGGCCATGGCCGCATGCACGGCATACTGACCGAGGAAGCCGCAGTAAACGCGGTCATTGGCGTTGGCCGGCACGGAACGGATCATGTAGCTCGGATCGATGACCTTGACTGTGGCGTTTTTGCCGCGGGCCTTGAAGTAATTGACAAAGGAGTCGCGCAACAGGGTGGTGATGTCTCCGAGCACAGGGTTGCCCGAAGGATCGCGCTTGCCCGTGGCCTTGAGCAGATGCTGGCCCGCGCCTTCGGCCACGACGACCACGGCATGGTTGCGCGCGGCCAGGCGTTTGTTCAGGGCCGCCAGCAGGCCGCCCTCGCCGTCCAGAACAAAGGGGGCTTCGGGAATGAGCACGAAGTTGACCTCGCGCATGGCGAGGGTAGCCTGTGCCGCGATAAAGCCCGATTCCCGGCCCATGAGCTTGACCATGCCGATGCCGTAAGGCACGCCCTCGGCCTCCACATGGGCGCAGCGGATGATTTCCGCCGCCTTGTCCACGGCGGTCTCAAAGCCGAAGGACTGGGATATGAAGTTGATGTCGTTGTCAATGGTCTTGGGGATGCCGATGATCGACATGCGCAGGTTGCGGCGGCGCACTTCCTCCATGATCATGGAGGCGGCCTTCATGGACCCGTCGCCGCCGATCACGAAGAGTACGCCCACGTTCATGCGTTCCAGCGCGTCCACGATGGCCTCGGGCGGCTGCGGGCCGCGCGAGGAACCGAGCACGGTGCCGCCGAACTGGTGGATCTCGGTCATGTCGTGGGGCTTGAGTTCCACGATGTTGTGCTTGTAGGCCGGAATGAAACCTTCCAGCCCGTAGCGGATGCCGAGCACGGCGGCCACGCCGTAGCAATAGTGGGCCTCCATGACAATGGCCCGGATGACGTCGTTCAGGCCGGGGCACAGGCCGCCGCAGGTCACGATGGCGCACTTGACCTTGCCGGGATCGAAGTACAGGTGGGTGCGCGGTCCGGCCGGCTCGAACAGCATGATCTGCGGCTCTTTCAGATCCTGCGAGATCGAAGAATCAACACTCAGGGGGATGCGTTCCTCTTCTTTGCAGAAGTAACCGGAACCTAGCGGCGTGGGCAGCTTGGCCGGGCCGAGGGTGGTTATTTCAGGCGCGGTGGGCATTTTTTCGGTGCGGCTCATGGCAACTCCTTGTATACGACTCAGCGTTTTTCAGCTTGGGGGTCCTGAATGACGAGCAATGTGGCGCACCCGGCGGGAGCGAAGGCGGCAGCCGCTTCAGCATCCAGGTCGGCCTTGGTCACGGAGCCGATCAGTTCGGGAATGGCATCGTTCCAGTCCGCGTGCGGCTGGCCGGTCAGGTATTCCCGCAGCAAGAGACTCAGCCAGTAGCTGTTTGTGCCGCGCGCGGTTTTCCAGCCGGTCAGAAGGGGCGGCCGGATGCGCTCCAATTGATCCGCGTTCACGCCGTTGCGGGCCAGATCGGCCATGACCTCGTCCAGAGCCTTGCGCGCCGCTTCGCACTGGGGCACATCGGTGCTGATCATGGCCCGGTACATGGCGAAACCGGTTCCGACTTCCGCAACCTGGTAGTCGGCCCAGGGCGAGTAGGTGATGCCGAGCTTTTGGCGCAGGGTGTCGCGCAACTGTTCGTTCAGCGCTTCGGCGAGCATCTGCCGGATCAGGTCCGGGCGCTTGGGTGTGTCCGGAGGCATGTCGCGCCGCCATGCGGCCATGATCACGGCTTTGTTCACCGTGTCCGGAACGCGCAGGCTGCGGGTCTGCCCGGCAGGGAAGGCCGCGGGCAGCGGCGGGGTAAGCCTTGGGTCCGGCTCGGGTTCGGCGGGCAGGGGCGCTGTGCCGAACAGGGTCTGGATTCCGGGCAGGGCGGCCTGAGGATCAAAATCGCCGATGACAATCAGGTGCCGGACAGGGGTCTGGCGGCTGGCGGCGATCGCGGCCTTGACATCTTCAAGATTGAGACGGCCGGCCTCGGCTTCCGTCAGGGCGCGCTTGCGCGCCGCCGGACCGGAGAAAAAGGCTCTTTGCTCGTCGCGCAGTACGCCGGGCACGGTATTATAGCGGTTATGGCGGTTGAGAGCCAGATCCCGGCGCACTTCCTCCAGGGCCGAGGGGTGCGGCGTAGGGTCCGTGAACTGGGTCCAGACGGCTTGCAGCAAGAGTTCCAAATGCTCTTTGGGCGCGTTGCCGGTAATGGAAAAAAAGTTGTCCCGAAAGCTCTCGTTCACATTCAGGGAGAACTTGTCGAACCGGCGGGAGCTTTCCAGGCGGGTCAGCTTGCCGGGACCGTTGCGGCCGAGCACGGCTTCGGCCAATCGGGCCGCCGGAGTCTGTTCTTCGGGCAGGGCGTTCAAACCCCGGCCGAACCACAGGTGGACGGCGACCTGATCCTGGCTGAGCGTTGAAGGCACAAGCTGAAAGGTTGCCCCGTTGGCGAAACGTCCGGACAGAACCCGCAGCCTGCCTTCGTTCAGACTGCGTTCGGCCGGTATCGGCAACGGATTTTCGGCCTGGGGCAGCGGCAGGTAGGGGAAGGGTTCCGGGGCGGCCTCGGCCCGCTCCGGCAAAGGTACGGCCAGGCTTGCCTCATACGCCGCCAGGACGGCGCGCTCTTTTTCGGGGATTGCGGCGTTGCCGTTGACGTAGAGAATGCGGTTGCCCTTGTCCCAGGCCTGGCGGAAAAAGGCGTTGACTGCTTCCGGGTCGAGGCCGGCGCTGATCGTGCGGTGCAGGTCCAGATCCTGCTCCGGTGAAGTGAACACGCGGTCTCTGTTGCAGGCGGCGACGACGCTCAGGGCCACGGAACTGTTTGTCAGATTGGGGCGTTCCCGTACGTCCTGCTCCAGCAGGGCAGCAAGTTCAGCCAGGTTTTCCTGCAATTCGTCCTCTGTAAAGCCTGTGTCCAGCGCTTGGCGCAGTTCCTGCTCCAGAACGCGCAAGGCCGGCTCCCAGCCTTCGGCCGTGGTGAAAGCCTGGAGCGATGCCGTGGGAAAGAGGCCAAAGGCTCGCTCCATATCCACATCCGCGCCGGACCACAGCGTGCTGTCCGCCTGTTCGCGCTGTTGCAGGCGGCGCAGCATCATCTGCGCGCTCAAGGTGGCGAGCAGCGTTTCTTTACGGCTTGCGAGCGAGTCGGATTCATGGCGGCGCGGCCCCATGGACGTGAGGCTGACCGTGGTCCGGCCGAGATCGCGCTGGTCGTAAAACGCGCGGATTCCCCGGTGCTCCGGCGCGCCCCAGGGCGACGTCGCGCGGGCAGGTTCCTCGGGCGTCATGTCGGCGAACGCTTCGCGGATCAGAGGTTCCAGCACGGCCGGGTCCAAGGAACCGGCGGCTACCAGGATCATGCGCTCCGGCCGGTACCAGGTGCGGTAAAAGGCGCGCAGAGAGTCGGAGGTGGCGGCCCTGATGGCGGCTTCTTCGCCGATGGGCATGTTGGCGAAGCGCGAATCGGGGAACATGGCGGCCATGTAACGGCGTATGGCCCGGAACTGCTCACTGTCGCGCATGGTTTTTTCCGCCAGGATGACGCCGCGTTCCTGCTCGACTTCCTGTTCCCCGAAGCTGACGCCATCGGCGAAGTCGCGCAGCGCAAGCAGACCCTGTTTCAGGTTTTCCAGGCTGCCCGTGGCCAGATCCAGGGTATAGACCGTTGCGGCGTAACTGGTGAAGGCGTTGGTGTCGCCGCCGAAGCTCATGCCGTTTTTCTGAAAGAAGGGAATGAGCGATCCGGGCGGAAAAGACCGCGAACCTTCAAAAGCCATGTGCTCCACATAATGGGCGTAACCGAGCTGGTCGTCCGCTTCCATCAGGGAGCCGGCCTGCACGTTGAGGTAGATGCTGACCCGATCCTCGGGCTTGGCGTTGGGAACGAGCGCATACCGGAAGCCGTTGTCCAGCCGGCCGAACACGACGGACGGATCGGGGGGGATCGGGCTGCGTTCCTGCGGCCAGCGGCCGTCAAGCCACCAGGCTTCGGCCTCCGCCTGGGCGGAGCGGGCTGGATGAGCGGCCGACAGCAGCAGGCAGAGGCCAAGCGCGAGGCAGCACGAAGATGAAATTATCCGGCGCACAGCGTCCTCCTCCGGTTTGTGCCGGTCTGCCGCTCCAGGCGGCGGCGCAGAAAACAGGCCAGCAGCATGCCCCCGGCCTGGGCCACGTTGAGCGAATCAAAATCGCGGAGCATGGGAATATACAGCAAGCGGTCGCAACTTTTGCGCACCAGGGGCCGCAGGCCGTGCTCCTCATTGCCCAGCACCAGCACGGCGGGCAAGGCCAGGGTCTCGGCAAAAGCCGAAGCGGCGTTTTCCCGAAGGGCTGGCGATGTGGCCATGTCTGCGGCATAGACGGTAAAGCCGCTACGAGCGGCTTCGCCCAGCGCCCGGGCCAGGTTGGTCACCCTGGCCACGGGCAGCCGTTCCAGCGCCCCCGCCGCGACCCGGCGCGCGCCGGGACCGAGGTAGACGCCGTTGTGGCGGGGAATGATCAGCCCGGCCCCACCCAGAGCATAGAGCGAACGGGCCAGGGCGCCGACATTGCCCGTATCCTGAACCTGATCCAGAGCCAGGACAAGGGGCAGGGGAGCGGTCGCGGCTTCGGCCAGCAAATCCTCCAGCGGCATGAAAGCGCCGGCTGCAAGCCGGGCCGCCACGCCCTGGTGGCTCCGGCCCGCGCACAGGCGATCGAGGGCGGAGGCATCGGCCGGCATGAAGCGCACCCCGAGCGCGCGGCAGCGGTCAAGCAGGCGATCCGTATCTGGCCCGCGCTTGCCTTTGCGCACCAGGATCAGGTCGATCCGGGAAGGATCGCGCTCCAACAGTTCGGCCACGGGCTTGAGGCCGGGCAGAACGGGCGGATCGGGATCGGATTGCGGGTCCGTCGTCGGCGCGGCGCGCGACGGCCCGCGTTCGGGTTCAAACATGCTGCCGCCGGAATTGCAGGTTCCAGAATGGGTGTTCATACCACGAACACAGTCGGGGTGTAAACGGAGAAAGCTCCCGTGAAATGGCTTGCGTCCCGCCGCCGCGAGGTTTAAGAAACGACTTGTCACGCACAAGCACAAGGATCGCAGTATGCAGCTCATCTATCGCGGCAAAACCAAGGACATTTACGAGCTTGACCCAAACACCCTGCGCATGGTTTTCACCGATCGGGTGACCAGGAATGACGCCGGTGAAATCGACCCCGGCGGCAACAATCTTGCCGAAGAAACCGTGCCCGGCCAGGGCGAGGCCTGTCTTGTGATGTCCGCGGCCATTTTCGAAGAAATCGCGGCCAAAAACATCGCCCCTACGCACATGGTCGATTGCGACCGGGCCTTGCTGTCCATGGACGTGCGCCGGGCAACGATGTTCAAGCCCGGCCTGGAATGGGTGGCCCGCTGGACCTGCACCGGCAGTTTTTTGCGCCGGTACGCCATGGTGCCCGGCGTGCGCGACGGCCTGCACCTGCCTTCGCCGGTTTTTGAAATCACGCTCAAAGACGACGCGGCCGGCGACCCGCCCATTGTGCCCTCGGCTCTTGTGGCTCTGGGCATTGTCCCGGCCCCGGTCATGGACAGGCTGTGGACCGCCAATCAGGCCGCCATGCAAGCCATACGGAACATGTTCACGGCCAGGGGGCTGGATTTGTGGGACATCAAGATCGAATGGGGTCTGGATGAAGGCGGCGCGCCTTTGCTTATCGACGAAATCTCTCCCGGCTGCTGCCGCGCCTTCAAGGCCGGTTCCGCGCAACGCGTGGCCGGCGCGGAGCTGGCGGCGTATTTTCGGGGTTGAGAACGCCGGTTTTTCGCGCCCCGGCGCCGCCCCCTCACTTTCCGGCGTTGTTCAAATACGTTTTCAGGGCGGCAAAGACATCCTTCATAGCCAGCGGCTTGCCTATATGGGCGTTCATGCCGGCCTGCAGGCACATCTCCACGTCTTCTTTGAATACATTGGCCGTCATGGCGATGATGGGAATCTCCCCCGCGCGCGGCGCGCCCGAGGCCCGTATGCTTTGGGCCGCGCTGCAGCCGTCCATTTCCGGCATTTGCATATCCATAAAAATCATTCCGTATTTCAAGGGGTTGGCAATGAACGCATCGACCGCTTCTTTGCCGTTCGTGGCAAAGTCTATGGCAAGATGTGCCGGTTCGAGCAGGGCGGATACGATTTCGCGGTTGATTTCCACGTCTTCCGCAATCAGGATGCTGTGCCCCGCGAAACTCTCGGCAGGCTCCGCCTGGGCATCGGGCGTCTGATCCGCTGCGCCCAGGCATTCGTTGATGCAGTCCGCCAGGGAGGATATAAACAAAGGCTTGGGAAGAAATTTGTTGATGCCAGCCGCGCGCGAGCTGTCCTGCACAGTGCTCCAGTCGGTGGAGGGCGACATGATGACCACCGGCGCGCCCGCATGCTTCTCCTTGATGTGGCGCGCAAACTCGATGTTGGCTGTTTTGGGATCCCAATTGACGAAATACATGTCATACGGGGCGTTTTTTTCAATGACCGCGAGCGCGTCATGTCCGCTGAGCGCCATATCGCAGGCGATATGCAGGTGTTCGGCGGCTTCCGCGAAAAAGGTCACTATTTCCGAGGCGTCGTCAACCACGAGTATGCGCGCGTGTTTCCGGTTGACCTCGGGGGTGAGCAGTTCCGTGCTCTCTTCTTTGCCGCGGGTCAGATTCACGGTAAACGAGAAGGTTGTGCCCTTTCCGAGCGCGGATTCAATCCAGATGTCGCCGCCCATCATGGCGACGATATTTTTGGAGATGATGAGGCCAAGCCCCGTGCCTCCGTATTTGCGCGATGTGCTGGTTTCCGCCTGCACAAAGGGCTGAAACAGCCGCTCTTGTTGTTCTTCGCTGATGCCGATGCCGGTATCGCGAACCGTGATGAGCAGTGTGCATACCGCGTCTTGCTGCGATGAGAGCTTCGCTTCCGTGAATATTGAGCCTTTTTCCGGCGTGAACTTGACCGCGTTGCTGAGCAGGTTGGTTATGACCTGCGCGAGCCGCTGATCGTCGCCCACCAGGGTATGCGGTATGGCGGCGTCAACGTGGACGGACAATTTCTGGTGCCTTTCGGCAACGCGGAAATTGATGACATCCACCACTCGCTGAAACATTTTTTCAAAAACGAACTCCGTGGCGGACAGGTTGAATTTGTTGGCCTCTATTTTCGACATGTCCAGAATGTCGTTGATGACTCCCAGAAGATGCGTCGAAGCGTCCTGAATTTTTTGAAAGGCATAATCCTTTCTTTCAATATCCGGCGCGGTTTTGCCGATGGAAGTCATGCCGATGATGGCGTTCATCGGCGTGCGCATTTCATGGCTCATATTGGATAAAAATTCGCTCTTGGCGTGGCTTGCCTGTTCCGCCTTGCGCCTTGCGTCTTCTATTTCCGTAACGTCGCTGCTGACGATGATGTAGCCGATTTTGCCGCCGTCCTTATCCAGCAGGTAGTTCGCGGAACCTCTGAAGTACTGTCCGCTGTGCTCCTCGTGCAACACGTCGGACTCCCTGTTTTCGTGCAGGGCGGTGATGGGGCAGTAGCGCGAGCCGAACGGATACAGGCTGGAGGTATGGTACGACACACCGATGACTTCTTCCAAAGTCTTGTCGATGGCGCGCAGCGCGTGATCGTTCATATAAATGATTTTATGATCCATATTGATGATGGAAAGAGGCTCGACAACGCTGTCCGCCAGGCTGTTGGCCATTTCGTCGAAGGATTCGGCAAGCATGCCGAACTCGTCCCTGGAGTTCGCATTGAGCCGGAACTGGCGCTCGCCCATGCGGAAACGGGAGATGCCGTTCAACACCAGCGTAATGTTGTTTGTCAGGTACGATGCCAGGATGATGGCGACCGCGACCACCAGCGCGATCAGACAGGCGGTTGTCAGCAGAAGCTGGAACAGGTTTCCCAGCAAGGTGCTGTTGATCATGGAGGTGAGCTTTTTTTCCGTAACGCTGGCGGGGAGGGTAAAATCCTCAAGGCCCGCGCCGATGGCCACAAAACCAAAACCGCGCCGCGAATAGCCGTTGGCTGCGGAGGGGGCGTACTGGCCGGTATAATAAGGAATCGCTCCGGCGGTCGTCAGCTTTTCAATGCCGCTCCAGAGGATGTAAAACGAACCCGATCCGCCGCTGAAGGTAAGATCCATCCAGCCTGTGCATTGCGGGGCGTTGTTCAGGTATCTCCCGTCAAGTCCGATGAGGCCGGCTTTGGTGAGCGCCGGAGCGGGCGATTTGCTGCGTGACTGGCGATCGAAAATCGGCTGATCGACAATGAAATCCGTCCATTTTTTCACGCCGCTGCTTTGCCACGCTTCATAAATGGATTTTTCCAGCCAGGGGATTTCGGGTTCGCCTGTTGCGGGATTGAAGCCGGTAATGGAATGATGCCTTGGATGGGCGATACTGCGGCACTTGTAGTCCCAGATAAACGCGTAATTGCCCTCAAAAGCGCTGGGCATTTCAATATAGCGCCCGCTCATCGGGGTGACATAGTCTACAAACTCCATGATGTGATCGTGGTTCAGGGCCATCGTCACATAGCCGATGATCACGCCGTCGTTGTTCGCCACCGGGGTCGCCCAGCGCACGATGCCTTCAAAACGCCGGCCGTTGGGATTTTCTTTGCCGGCATACGCCTGCGCTTCCGGGTCAAAAGCTATGTCATACCCGCGCGTATCCGCGGCGTTTTTGACGACAGGAGGCACATACATGCCGATGTAATTGGAACCTACATACGCGCCGATGACATCCGACACATAAATCTGCCCGAGTTGCAATTTTTTTACTTCATCAAAATAATTCTCGGACTTGACATAGGTATTTTTGCGATCGGATACATTGCGCTTGTTCGTATTTAAGGGATAATGCTTTTTTGTCGAGTGCGGCGATACATATTTATAGATTTCTTTGCCCGCCGGATCAAGGAACGTGATTTCATCATACAGCGGCACATTGGCATACGCGAAAAACTCCGGCACCCTGTAATGGAAAGCGTCGCTGCGGTCGTTTTCCTCGTTGGACGATTTGCCGCCTATTCCCCCATAGGCATACGGGTCCGCGGGCAGCCACGACTTGTTGTCCGGAGCGAGCGTCCATTCTCCTCTGCGTATCAGCCGGCTGCGCCTGCTCTCGGCGAATGTGCGGCAGGTTTCATCAGAAAGTTTGAGCCTGGCAAGCAAAAGGATGTCTTCGTCACGCTGATACAGGAACGACGCGACCTGCATCGCAATATCCGTGGTCATTCTCTCAATGTTCTCAATAGCGCTGTCATTCAGGGCTTTTGACGAGTCGCTGACGGCGATGTCGCGCAACGTGCCGCTGAGCGTATCGATCTGGCTCCAGGTGATGATCGTAAGCAGGATAAGCGGAATAACCTTGACAGCGAGGAAAATGAGAATGAGCTTGGGGCGCAGCTTCAGGCTTTTCCGATTCTGCGGCCATCTCGCGGTGCGTGTCTGATGCGGCGAAGGTTCCATTGTGTCCCCGGTACTCTAAGGCATGACACATTCTTGTACGCTGCCGCCTGTCCGGGGTCAAGCTACTCTGCCGTTACTTCAAGGAGGCGCTTTCAGTGATCGTCGTGAAAAGGCTCCATGTGCACGGTCACGCGGGAAAGTTCCGGCAGCCCGGCGTGCAGGGCCGCCTCCATGCGCCTGCAGGCGGCATGCGCCTCGCCCACCGTGGCCTTGGGGTCCATGCGGCAGTGAAAACTCACGCAACGGCCTTCGCCGTAGCTGCGCACCAGCACATCGTGCTCGTCGCGCACCAGGGGTTCTTCGGCCACAATGCGCCGGACAATCGCCCGGATGCGGCTGGAATCCGCCGCCAGGGCGATGTTCCCCTTGCTTTGCTCTCCTATGGGTTCGATGTGGGTCACGATGATGACATCATGTTCTTCCGCCCGCACCGCCTGCTCAAAAACGCTGACCCGCGCGTGGGCTTCATCCAGGGGTGTTTCGGGCGGAAGTTCCACATGCAGTTCCGCCAGGTTCTGCCGTGTTCCGTTTTCGTCCGTCCCCAGGTCGAACAATTCCACGGCGTGGGGCGCCAGCCCGTGTACGGCGGCAAGACCCCGCAGGCGCATGATGCGGTCGGGGGCCGCCCCCTCATCATCGTTGTGAGGCACAAAGACCACGCCTGTCTCGGCGTGCGCGGCCACCGCGCGTACGGCGCTTTCAACCTGCGCCCGGATTTGCTCAATTTCATCGATAAGCAGACCCTTGGCCACTTTCAGGGTCAGATCGACAAAAAGATTCGATCCGCTGTGGCGCAGGCGCAGGGCCACGATGCCCCTCACGCCGGGCATCGCTTCCAGGGCGGCGCGGATGGCGGCCGCGACGGGTTTGTCGCCGGCGTCAAGCAGCACATTGACCGCCCGCTTGCCCAGGCTCCAACTGACGCGCACGACAATGACCGAAACCCCCAGAGCGGCCAGGGCATCGGCCCGTTCCAGCCAGGGGCGCAGGGCGGAGGATTCCGGCACAGCCTCGGCAAGGTATAATGCCAGAAGCCCCACGATGACCACGGCGGAAGAAAGGATATCGGTGGAAAAATGTATGGCGTCCGCTTCCAGAGCCTGGCTGTTGTGTTTTTTGGCGACACGCAGCAGCAGGCGCGAACGGGATGCGTCGACAACGATGGAAACGACCATCACGCCCAAAGCCCACAGTGACGGCTCGACCGTGGCGGGAGTGAAAAACAGGCGATCCGCCGCCTCTTTGATGATCCAGCCGCAGGTGACGAACAGGAGCAGCGATTCCGTCAGGGCGGCCAGATTTTCTATTTTGCCGTGCCCGTAAGGGTGGTTCGTGTCCGGCGGAAAGGAGGCATAGCGCACGGCGGCATAGGTCACGCCCGCAGCCAGCAGATCCAGGGCGCTGTGAGCGGCTTCGGACAAGACGCCCAGACTGTTGGTGGCAAGTCCTACGATCAGCTTGAGCGCCGTCAGCGCTCCCGCCGCCGCCACGGAGGCAAGTGCCGCGCCGTGTTTTTCGTGTTCCGCCGCATCGGATGCGTGCATGGCGTCACCCCGTGGCGCATGAGGCAGTTTGTGACCTTTTTCCCGGCGGAAGTTTTGCCGGTTTTCTTGACAAAGCCGTAGAACACCCGCACCGTCGCGGGCGGTGTTAAAAATATCCGGCAGCCCATGTTTCGACAAGGTCTTTCTTTCGTCAAACGCCTAACGTCTTAGCGGTATGCATTGTGTGGAGCAATCAAGGAGAGTTTGTATGGAGCGTACGATAATTGAAATCAACGAGTTGCAATGCAACGGCTGCGGGCTGTGCGCGGGTGCGTGCCACGAAGGGGCGATAGGCATGATCGACGGCAAGGCGAAGCTGCTTCAAGACGACTTGTGTGACGGACTTGGGAACTGCCTGCCTGTCTGCCCGACCGGGGCAATACGCTTCGTGGTGCGGGAAGCGCAGCAGTACGATGAGGATGCGGTGCGGATGCACAAGCAAAAAACGGCGTGCGCGGGCGGCTGCCCCGGTTCGAGCGTCCACAGCATCGTACGCGAGGCGGGAGACGCACCCGCGCAAGCAGGCGAGATGGTCAGCGAACTGCGGCATTGGCCTGTGCAGATGCGGCTTGTGCCTGCAAACGCCCCGTACTTTGACGGGGCCGACCTGCTCGTCGCCGCCGATTGCGCCGCATACGCAAGGGCTGCCTTCCATGCGGAGTTCATGCGCGGCAAAATCACGCTGATCGGCTGTCCCAAGCTGGATGACGCGGATTACTCCGAAAAGTTGTTCGCGATCATCGCGCACAACGCGATCGCATCGCTCACCGTCGTGCGTATGGAAGTGCCGTGCTGCGGGGGCATTGAGCAGGCGGCGGCCGCCGCGTTGCGGCGATCTGAAAAATGTATCCCGTGGCGGGTCACGACATTCAAGATATCCGGAGAGATACGGGAAGGATAGGCGACGACCACAGCTTCAGGCGCTTTCCAAGGTGTCGACAAGGTGCTGGATGTCGTCAACCAACAGGCGCAGAGTCTTCATATCGTCACGGGCGCGGCCCATCAGGGTTGAGGTTTCTTTCGCTATCTGGCTGATTTCGGATGTGCCCCGGTTGATCTCCTCACTGGTGGAAGACTGTTCTTCACTGGCCGTGGCTATGGAATGCACCCTGTCCGCCGTGGATTCGGCTATGGCCACGATGGCCTGCAGAGAGGCGCCGGCCTGCTGCACCATCTCCGTGCTTTTGCCGACAGACGCGGAAGCTTCTTCCATACCCTGAATGCTGCTGCGCGTTCCGGCCTGGATGGCTTTCACCGCATCGCCGACTTCTCTGGTGGCTTGCATGGTTTTTTCGGCCAGCTTGCGCACTTCGTCGGCCACCACGGCAAAACCGCGCCCGGCCTCGCCGGCCCGGGCGGCCTCTATCGCCGCGTTGAGCGCCAGCAAGTTGGTTTGGTCGGCGATGTCGGTGATCACATCCATGATTTGGCCGATGCCGTCGGCCCGCTTACCCAGTTGATTGAGGTCTTTGTGCAGGACAGCGGTTTTCTGCGCCACTTCGCCGATGGCCTGCACGACGCCGATGACGATTTTCGCGCCTTCGACGGCGTTGCTCTTGGTTTCTTCCGCGCTGCCGGCCGCGGCGTTGGCGTTTTGCGCCACCTCCAGCACGGTGCTGTTCATTTCCTTCATGGCCGCGGCGTTTTCTTCGGCGCGCGCCTGCTGGATATCGGCGCCTTCTCCGGCGTACTGGATGGTGTCGATCAACTGATTCGCCGCGGTCTGCATTTTCTGGGCAATATCCTCCAAACGCCCGCCCGCCTGGCGCATGCCTTCGCTTCTGGCCCGTTCGGCGGCCTGGCGCGCTTCATTGGCTTCATGCATGGCGATGTGCGCCTTTTCGGACTGTTCTGCGGCCTCCCTGCTTTTTTGTTCGGCCGTGGCGATCATGGCTTTGAGATTCGCCACCATATGCCGCAAGGCGTCAGCCAGCACGCCGATTTCATCGTTGCGCCGCACGGCGAGGGTCCGGTCCAAATCGCCTGCCGCGACGACGCCGGCAAAGCGGACATTTTGATTGAGCGCGTTGACAACCGCGCGCACGGCAAGAAACACCACCAAGGCGATGGCAAGCGCCGCGGCGACGCCGACAGCCGCGTTGACCTTGCCCAGCAACAGCACCTGCGCGTGGATATCTTCCGGCTCGGCGCACAGCAGGCACCACCATTGCGTCAGGGGGTCCTGCCGGTAAAAGTATATGAATTCCCTGCCGTCACACTGCGCCGTGAAGCTCCCCTCCGCTTGGGCGAGGGATCTGACATGCCGCGCCACGTCCGAGTCGCGCTGTTCTTCCGACATAATTTTCGCGGCGTCGTGGTGGGCGACGGCATCGCCCTTGGGGGTGAAGATGACGGCATAGCCGCGCGTTCCCAGGGAGACATCCTTGACGTACATGTCGCTCAACACCTGGAGATCGACGCTGACGTACACGCAACCCAGTATTTCCTTGTCCTGATAGATCGGGGTGCAGATGATGACCACGCTTTTCTGCGTGGTGCGGCTGTAAATGGGATCGGAAATGACGGTTTTCCCCTGCATCGCTTCTTTGAAATAGACGCGGTCGCCGCGGCTGTCGCCCGCGCCGGTGCCTGTCGTGCTGACCAGGACGGTTCCTGTCTTGTCCAGGATGATGGCCAGTTGATAATAGGGCTTGCTTTTGCTCAGAGCCGACAGGAATTCCAGAAAAGGAGGAATTTTGCTGGGATCTGTGGGGTTGTTCAAAACATCCCGAGCCTGAAGAGTCCGGGCCACCTGTTCCACATCCGTGCTGGCCGCCTGGAAAATGAGCGTCAGGATATTTTCCAGTCCCCTCACGCTGCCCATCGCATCGGCCTGGGTCGCGTCGTTGAGGGCGTTTCTGGCGATGTAATAACTGCTGAAGCTGGCGACACCCAATCCCAGAACAGCGACAAGCAGAATGGGCGCGAGAAGGCGGTTTCGTAAATTCCACATACAAAGCCCCCTCAAAGCGTATTTGCAGACCCGGAAACCATGCTCTACGGCAAGGCGATATGCCCGCACCCTTCAGGCTGATTATGGGACAATGCGCAGTGCCTGCTCAATATCTTCAAGAATATCATCTATATGTTCAAGGCCTATGGAGATGCGCACCATGCCGGGATGTATCCCGGCCGCTTGCAACTGGGCATCTGTAAGCTGCCGGTGTGTCGCGCTTGCCGGATGCAGCACACAGGTACGAATATCCGCAACATGGACTTCATTTGAAGCGAGTTGCAATGCATCCATAAACGTGACGGCATGATCCTTGCCGCCCTTGATGACGAATGAGATGACCCCGCTTGCGCCTTTGAGGTATTTTTTCGCGAGCATGTGGTATCTGTCTTTTTCCAATCCGGGGTATGTGACAGATTCTATTTTGTCCGAGCTATCAAGGTATCGTGCTACTTTAAGAGCATTTTCACAATACCTGTCCATTCTGATAGCCAATGTTTCGAGTCCAAGGTTGAGTAAAAATGCTGAATGCGCAGCCGGATACACGCCGTAGTCACGCATAAGCTGCATTCTCGCTTTGACGATATACGCGCTGTCGCCATAGTTTTTTGTATACGAGATACCGTGATACGACATATCCGGCTCGGTAAAATCTGGGAAATTTCCGTTTGACCAGTCAAACTTGCCGCTGTCGACGATCACCCCGCCGACCTGCACGGCGTGGCCGTCCATATACTTTGTCGTGGAATGAACGATAATATCCGCGCCGTACTGAAAAGGCTTGCATAGAATAGGAGTGGCGAAAGTATTGTCGATGATGAGCGGTACACGGTGATTGTGTGCGATTTGAGCAAATTTTTCAATGTCAAGTACAGAAAGCGCAGGGTTGGCAAGTGTTTCGCCGAATACAGCTTTTGTATTCGGTTTGAATGCGGCATGGATTTTTTCTTCGCTCGCATCACCGTCAACAAAGATGCATTCAATTCCCAATTTTTTCAGCGTGAAAGCAAAGAGATTGATTGTACCGCCGTAAACCTGGGATGTACATATAAAGCTATCACCAGCATTGCATAAATTCAAGATTGCGAGCGTAGACGCAGCTTGGCCTGATGTAGTGCATAGTGCGCCTATGCCTCCTTCCAGATCGGCTATTTTCCTTTCCACAGCCATAACGGTTGGATTGGCGAAACGTGAATAAATCAGACTTTGCATAGGTTCGTCAAATACCGCCCCCACATCTTCCGTAGAATTGTACACATAGGTAGTGCTCTGGATTATCGGCACAACACGCGGTTCTGTGTTTTGCGGGGAATACCCGGCATGCAGGCATTTTGTTTCGTCTCGCATCATGCTCTTCCTCATTGTGGCGTGCTTGGAGCGGAAAATGTTTGCCATTTCCTGCCGGATGAAATAAATTGCAGAATGCCTGTTTGTGGACAGGCATTCCACAGGCAGAAAGAGTCTATCACCCCATGCGCGGGGCGTCAAAAGAAAGCGCGCCGCGGTGGTGCCTCAGTCTGCAGGCATTGACTCTGGGAATGCCCACTTCAAGGCTGCCGATCACATTGTCCCCAAAAATTTTTTCATGCTTTCATGCCTCGCGCATTGTTGATGCATTCTGCATAGTGGGATGAGAGAAATATCGCAACAGCTTTTTCCGTTGCATCCGTTTTTTCGCGCAGCAACGATGCGGTTGCGCGCTATTTCCTGGCTTCTATGGACAAACTGACGATATAATCAGCCATTGTTTCGCCTTCCGGCAGAATTTCAGCGATTTCCTTATACAAGGGATCGTTCCATGCCAGCATATTCCGCACATAATCCGGTTTGGGAGTCAGAACTATGGACGTGAATCCGGCTTTTTCCAGCATGGCCCTGGTATCTTCCACCAGCGCCGCTCCGGCCACGCAACCCACCAGCGCCGCCGCCATTTCCTGAAGATTGTCAGGCAGAGGCTTCAATAGGGCGAGGTCGGACACGGATACTGTGCCGCCCGGTTTGAGCACGCGGAAAATTTCATGCCAGACTTGGGGTTTGTCCGGGGAAAGGTTGATGACACAGTTGGAAAGCGCCACGTCAACGGCGGCATCCGGCACAGGGAGGTATTCTATCTCGCCAAGGCGGAATTCCACGTTATCCAGACCGGTGCGCTGCCGGTACTGCGCAATGTTCTTGCGAGCCTTGGCGAGCATTTCCGGGGTCATGTCCACGCCGATAACCCGTCCGGAAGCCTTCACCTTTTCGCCTGCCTGAAACACGTCAAAACCGCCGCCACTGCCAAGGTCAAGCACGGTCTGGCCTTCCCGCAAGGCCGCAATCGCCACGGGATTGCCGCAGGAAAGCCCCATGTTCGCGCCTTCCGGCAGTTTGGCAAGGGTTTCCGCGTCATAGCCCACAGCTTGCGCCAGCCGGGCAGGGTCAAGGTGGCCGCTGCGTTCGCTGGAACAGCAGCAGGACCGACGCCCCTCGGCGATGGCCGCATAGCCGGCCCGAACCGTATCTTTCACAGCCTGCGTTTTGAGAGAATCATCGCAGCAGCCCATTGCCAGCACTCCTTGTTATAGTATGAAATTTCAAGGAATTTTGATGTGTTTGCGCACAACATCGCCCCGCCATGTCTGTCACGCGGAGCCGCACGCCGCAAAAGGCGGTACGGCGCATACAGGCGTCTTGCCCTCCGTCGGACGATACCGTATCAGGAGGATCAAAGAAACGAAAGCGGCCTTGGAGGCCGTGGGCAAGGAAGCCTTCGTGCCGTACGAAACCATGCCGGCACAGAGGCCATGCGGCTTGCGGAGGAGAGCAATGGATGCAGACCAGGCGTCTTTGATTATTGATCAATACGGGCTGCAGCCGCACCCGGAAGGCGGATTTTTCGCTGAAACCTACCGCAGCCCCGGCCTTATTCCCGAGGCGGCCTTGCCGGCGGGATTTGCCGGGGAGCGCAATTTTTCCACCGCCATCGTGTTTCTGTTGCGAGAAAACGATTTTTCCGCCCTGCACCGCCTCAGGCAGGATGAAGTTTGGCATTTTTATTTGGGCGGCCCCTTGCGGCTGGTCATGATCGCTCCCGACGGAAAATTCTCTGAGACCATTTTGGGCCGGAATGGGGCGTCCGGCGAGCTTGTCCAGGCGCTTGTCCCCGCAGGGCATTGGTTCGGGGCCAAGCCGACCGAGGGAGCCGGTTTCTCCTTTGCCGGTTGCACGGTGGCCCCAGGCTTTGATTTCGCCGATTTTGAACTGGCCGAACGTCCTGATATCCTGGCGCGACTGCCGGGCCTGGAACCGATGATTCTGGAATTTACCCGTTGAAAGCCGGTAAGGCACGATTATGACCGCGAAAACACAAGCTGTTCTGATGGTGGTGACCGCCGCCGTGTTATGGAGCACGGGAGGATTTTTTGTAAAATGGATAGACTGGACCGGAATGTCCATAGCCGGATGCCGCGGTTTGATTGCCGCCGTGTTCATATGCTGCTGCCTGCGCCGCTTGCCGCGCATTCCCGGAAACGCGGCGGCCTGGGGCTGTGTGCTGTTTTACAGCTTGCTGGTGACGACCTTTGTCGTGGCCACCAAGTTGACGACAGCCGCTAATGCCATTGTATTGCAGTATCTTTCCCCGGTATATGTCGCCCTGCTTGCGCCTGTATTTTTGAAAGAACCCACCAGCCGCCGGGATTGGGCATTCATTGCGCTGGCCGCCTGCGGCATGGTGATGTTCTTTATGGATGAGTTGAGCGCCAGCGGCTTGACCGGCAATATCCTGGCGGTGCTCAGCGGCGTGTTTTTTGCCGCGTACTGCATGGCTTTGCGCTGTGTGCCCGCAGGACATGCCACCGATATGGTGGTTTGGGGGAATTTGACCGCTTTTTTGATCTGCCTGCCCTTTATGGATTTTCAGCATCTTCCGGATGCGGGCGGATGGTGCGGCCTTTTGGCGATGGGCTGCTTGCAGCTTGGGCTGAGTTATTATTTGTACACCAAGGCTTCGGTGCATCTGACGGCTCTGGAACTCATCGTGATACCGGTGTTGGAGCCGCTTCTCAATCCTCTTTTTGTGGCGTTGTTTCTTGGCGAAGTGCCGGGCGCCTGGTCGGTCGCGGGCGGCATCATCGTTTTGAGCACCGTCACCACCTGGGCGGTGATAAAAGCCAGGGAAAAGCAACCAGCTGTTGTGTGAAAAGAGGAGAATCCGCGCCGGGGAGACCGATTTTTTGCGAAGTCATCGCATGCGTTCAGCCTGATATCTTCCAAACATCACCCCTTGTCCAATTCCTGTCGATCCGGCGCCAGCCCTGGAGCGAAGGAATTTTTTGTTGACAGTAGGAGGGCTGTTTTATAAGATTGGCATAATGGTATGAAGGTCATACCATTATGCCACGCACGGCACCTGACGCTCCAACAGTTTTGCAAGCCGGGAGGCAATTATGCGCAAACTAGGGAAAAACTTTATCGCGGCGGTGATTTTTTGGGCTGTTTCGGCCAGCCCGCTTTACGCGGCCACTTACAAGATCGCCAACGTGCTCACGCCCACGCACCCCTACAACGTGTCGCTGCAAAAGTTTGCCGAGGACATCAAGGCCGAATCAAGCGGCCGCATCCAGTTTGAGATTCTGCACAGCGGCGTGCTCGGCGGCGATGTGGAGCAGCTCACCCAGGTGATTGCCGGCAGTCTTGATTCCGTAGTCATGGGCGGGGTTTCCGTCTTCCAGAATTTCAACAAAAAATCCGGGGTAGAGGAGTTGCCTTTCCTTTTCAAGGATTTGGAAACCGCGCGCCAGGCCTACGACGGTGAATTCGGCCAAAAAATCAACGAAGAAATCATCGTGCCGCTCGGTCTCGTTCCCCTGGGCTATATGGAGAACGGTCTGCGCCACTTCACCAACAGCAAGCGGCCCATCGTCAAGCCTGCGGACATGAAAGGCATCAAGTTCCGTTCCGGCGTTTCCCCCATCCGCATCGAGATGTTCCGTCTTCTGGACGCGCAGGCGGTATCAATGGCTTTCCCGGAACTTTTCACCGGCCTGCAGCAGGGCACTGTGGATGGCCAGGAAAATCCGCTGGCGATCATCTATTCATCCAAGTTCTACGAAGTGCAAAAGTATCTGAGCATGTCCGGCCACATTTACAACAGCGGCCCGATCATTTTTAACAAGAAGATTTGGGAAGCCATGCCCGGAGAAGATCAGGAACTGATCCGCAAACACATGAACGCGGCCATCGCCTATGGCCGCCAACTGAATTCACAGGCGGACAAGGAATTGTACGATAAACTCACTGCCGCCGGTATGCAGATCAACGAAATCGACCGCGCGGCCTTTTTGCAGATCGTGCAGCCCATTTACAAGAACGGGGAAAAGCAGTTCGGCGCGGAGCTGATGCGGGCCGCGCTCAAGTATGCCAAATAAGTAATTGTTTCGCGTCCGCACGTCTTTTGGCTGTCTGTTTTTCCGGACAGCGCGAACGGGCGGACGCGAAAGCCTCCCCGGCTTGCCGCTGCCTGGAGAGACCGGTCCGGAAGGAGCATGGTATGGACAGATTTTTCCAAAAAATTTCCAAGATCACTGAATTGCTCTGCTGCGTCATGTTCGGCGTGATGTGTTGTGGCGTGACCTTGCAGGTGCTGAATCGTTACACCCTGCAACTTTCCATCTTCTGGGTGGAAGAGATGGCCCGTTACGGCATGATCTGGATCGTTTTTCTTGGCGCCATCGCCGGAATTTATCGCAATGCGCACACCCGGGTGGAGTTCTTCGTCAACAAATTCCCCCAAAAAGCTCAGTCTGTCATGAAAATGTTGTCCGCGATGCTGTGTGTTGTCTTTTTGAGCGCCATCGTTTACTCCAGCTGGCAAATGGCTCCTCTGTGGTCCATGATGTCCTCGACCGCCCTGGATATCCCTATGGTCTGCATTTATGGTTCGCTCGGCTTTTGTTCTGTCTTCATGATCCTATACCTCGTGCGCAACCTCGTTCTGGAGTTCATCAAGGGCAAGGGGGACAAGCCATGTTGAGCGTGATGTGCATTACCTTCGCCGCCTGCATGATGCTCTCGGTGCCGATCAGCTTCAGCGTCGGACTTTCCACCCTGGCCTTCATCCTGACCAAGAGCGGGGCCGCGCTGTCCATCATTCCCGTGCGCATGGTCGAAGGCTTGGACTCCTTCCCGCTCATGGCTTTACCCTTGTTTATCCTGGCTGGAGAACTCATGTCCAAGAGCTGCACGCCACGCCTGATGCGCTTTGCCAATCTGCTCATCGGCTCGGTTCCTGGAGGCCTGGGCGCGGCCGCTTCATTGGGTTGCGGTTTTTTCGGAGCTATTTCCGGTTCCGGCGTGGCCACCACTGCGGCTATCGGCGGGATCATGGCGCCGGAAATGGTCAAAAAAGGCTACTCCCGCGCCTTTACCGCCACGATTTTGGCCGGAGCCGGCGTCCTGGGCACGATTATCCCCCCCAGCTTCGCCATGGTGGTTTACGGCGCCTCCGGCTCGGTCTCCATCGGCGATCTTTTCCTGGGCGGCTTCATTCCCGGTTTCATCTGCGTGGGCGGACTGATGCTTTACAGTGTCCTTCTGGGCAAAAAACGCGGCTATTATTCCGGCCAGGTTGCCTACGCCCAGGGCGAAAAAAAACGCATCTTCGTGTCCGCTCTCCTGCCTTTGGGCATGCCGCTGATAATTTTGGGCAGTGTGCTCTCCGGCCTGGTCACGCCCACGGAGGCGGCCATGCTGGCCGTCATCTATGCCCTGGCCCTGGAAGTGTTCGTATATCGGGAAATGAGCAGGGAAGACCTGATGCATATCTGCGTGAACAGCGCGGTTTCCAGCGCCATCATCATGCTGATCATGAGCGTGGCCACTCCTTTTGGCTGGATTCTGGCCACAGAAGGCGTACCGCGTATGTTCGCCGAGGTTTTTCTTTCCATTTCATCAGACCCGGCCGTGATCAACCTGCTGGTGGTCATGTTGCTGATCATCCTGGGAATATTCATGGAAGGCATCACCATCATCATTCTGCTCACGCCCATTCTGTTGCCCATCGTGACCGGTTTTGGCATGGACCCGGTGCATTTCGGAATCATTTTCATGATGGCCATCTGCATCGGCGGCGTGACGCCGCCCATGGCCGTGGGCCTGTTCGTCTCCTGCCGCCTGGTGGACATCCAAATTGAGGACACCTTCCCTGATGTGCTCTATATCGTCGCGATCATGGTTGCGGTGATCCTGCTCACCCTCTTTTTCCCGCAACTTTCGCTCTTTTTGCCCGGACTGTTCGCGCAGGGATAGCCCGGTGGCGTCTTTGGGCGTTGTTATGAGCATTCAAGCATAAAGGAGATTACGATGAAACAGTATTCGCTTAAAGAAGACATGAAAAACGGCAAGCCATTGATGGGGATTTGGGCGCAGACCGCCAGCCCGGAAACCGTGGAGATGATTGGCTGCTCCGGTTACGATTTCGCGATTGTGGATATGGAGCATGGCTGCATGGGCGTGGAAACGGCCGAGAGCCTGGTGCGCGCGGCCGATGCGATGAACCTGCCCGTGCTGGTGCGCGTCTTGGACAACCAGCCCTCCATGATCATGAAGGCCCTGGATTCCGGAGCTGCCGGCGTGCTTGTGCCCGGCATTTCCTGCAAAGCGGACGCGCTAAAAGCTGTCAGCGCCGCCAAATACGCCCCCATGGGCATTCGCGGCGCCTGTCCCTTCGTGCGCTCGGTCGATCATTTCGCCGCAAACATGGACAGCTTGCTTGAGCACAACGGCACAAACATTGTTGTTCTGCTGGTGGAAGGCAAACAGGCCGTTGAAGAATTCGACGACATAGTGTCCATTCCCGGCGTGGACGGGATCATAACCGGACCGGTGGATCTTTCCTTCTCCCTGGGCGTGGGCGGGCAGATCAACCACCCGAAAGTGCGTGAGGCCATTGAAGGCATGATCAAAAAATCCCGGGCCGCCAACGTGCCGATGATCGCCAACATCTTCAGCACCGATCCTGCCGAGATCGCCAGACAGGCCAGGAATTTGGCCGCCATTGGCGTGCCGACGGTGATCTGCAACTCGGACAAAACCGCCCTGCTCACCGGCCTGCGCATATTCTCGGACGGGGTACGGCAGGGCAGAGGCTGATATCGTATTTTTTTCAATGCCAAACCGAAAGGAGCCGTATATGTCATTTTCGGATACAGTCGTCATGGTCACCGGCGGCGGCACAGGCATCGGCCAGGCCATCGCCGAGGCCTTCGTGCGGGGCGGCGCTTCAGTCTATATCACCGGGCGCAGCAAGGAACGTCAGGAAAAAGCGCTCAAGCATCTTTGCGGCATGGGCAAGGCCTACGGCATAAGCATGGATGTTTCCGACCCGGTGAACGTGGCTGGCGCCTTCAAGGAACTGGATGAAAAGGCCGGTCGCCTGGACATTCTGGTGAATAACGCCGGCATCCGCGAGGTCAAAAGCGTTTTTGACCTCACTCCCGAGGAATGGAAGGCGGTTATCGACACCAATCTGAACGGCACATTCTATTGCAGCCGGGAAGCCGCCTTGCGTATGCGCAAGAATCCGAACGGCGGGAGTGGAGCCATCGTGAACATCACCTCGGTTTCCGGCCTGATCGGCGTGACCTGCCGCCCTGCCTACAACGCCAGCAAACACGGCATCATCGGTCTGACCCGCAACTTGGCCAAGGATCTTGCACCCTACCACATCCGCGTGAACGCGGTGGCTCCGGGCGTGGTCAGAACGGAACTTACCGAGGCCTATTACCACGACCAGAACTTCCTTTCCGGCATGGCTCAAACCGTGCCTCTGGGCGCTGCGGGCAAAAGTTCGGACATCGCTCAGGCCGTTTGCTTCCTGGCTTCCGAGCACGCGGCCTTTATCACCGGCGCGGTTCTGCCGGTGGACGGAGGCTGGCTCTGTGAAAAAAGCTTCGTTGTCGGCAATGCCACGGCTTTTACCTCAGCGGCCGCATCTTCAGCTCTGGAGTAAAACCAGCTCAAAATACATAGGGAGGGTACAGTTGTCGTTACGGATGACACCAGCAGCGCTGGCGCGTATCCTGCCAAAAGGCCTTGCCAAGCTTGATGCGCGTTGGAATGTGGTGTATACGAAAAGACGGATTGCTTGCTGTGCAACAACTTGAAGATGGCGAAAGGCAAGGCGGTCGCGAGAAGGTAGCCTTTCGGTTAATTTTTGAGGACCACCAATGTTTACTCCGTTGAAACGAACAACCATTGCCTACGAAATCATCACCCACTTCAGTTACCTGATCCGCAGCGGAGCGATCAAGATAGGCGATCGGCTGCCGGACGAGCGACGCATGGCGGAAGAGCTGTGCGTCAGCCGTTCTTCACTTCGTGAGGCCATGAAGATTCTGGCCTTCAATAAAATCGTGGAAGTGCGGCCGGGCTGCGGGACTTTTCTGCGCGCCAGCCCCTTGCAGCTCACCGAGCAGATGAACGGTCAGGGTTCGACCGACGCCTTCACCCAAGACCCTGCGGCCTTCGTGCGCACCTTGGAGATTAGGATGATGATCGAGCCGCCGACGGCCCGGCTCGCGGCCACATACATCACGGATGAAGAACTGGCCGAACTGGACGCAATTGTGGAGCGCATGAGCGGCATGCTCTCGCCGACACTGGCTGGCGGCTATGCCATGGAAGACCTGAATTTCCACTACACATACCCGAAAGCGGCGCGCAACCCGCTGTTGCACAAAATGATCTGCGACTACAGCATCGCTGGCGGGCACCATGCCGTGCTCTTCGGCCAGGTGCCCCATCTGGAAGAAGGCTCCTTCGTGCAGCATAAGGCCATTGTGGAGGCTTTTCGCCGGCGTGATCCGGATGCGGCCGAGCATCTCCTGCGCGAGCACATCTATTTCGCCTTCCGCATGAACCTGCACTATATCCACGAGTTCGGCTCGCGCGAGCGTTTGGACGCCATCGTTGGCCGCGCCGGGCACCTGCGCGTTGCGCTGCCCGAAGAAATTTCCCGGCTGCTTGAAGAAATGCCGGCGAGCACTTCCCATGCTGCATCAAACGCGCGGTGATGTTGATTGAGAACTTGCCAGGGCGCTTTCAGGCCAGGGAGTAAATTGTGTGCGTTCAAAAACTTATTTTTGTGAGCCTGCTGAGTTTCTTGCTGGCGGCTTGTTCCGTCTTCCGCAACGGCGCTTCGCGAGAATCGCCTGTTCCGGCGCAAGAGGGCGCGAAGCTTGTCGTCATTACGGAAAAATCCTTTTGGTCTCAAGGTATGGGCTTTATTCTCACGATAGACGCAATAGAGACACACGTTCTGGATCAGAACCAATATGTCGCTCTGTACATGGCGCCCGGCGAGCACACGATAACAGGCAAGTTGGCCGGCGGCACACAAACAACTGAAGAAAGCGTTATACAAATCAGTCTGGTGATTGACGAGACTGTCTGCTTGTACTTTAATTTTCACCAGCCGTCTTTGGAGGTGGCGTATGTAACCGTCACCCCAATTGCTGAGGAGCAGGCGCGTGAGCTTATGCAAGACGCCATGCTGGTTGGAGACGAACAAGCGCTCCGGCTTACAGGCACGGGCGCTTTCTGATGCGTGTCAGGAATACAGATTCGGCTGTGCACATTGCAAATTTCCGGAGGAAAGACAATGAAAAGACTCTGTGTGTTCTGCCTGGTTTTGGGAATGCCGGCCTTGATTCTGTTGTTTGCATCCGCGCCGGCGTCTTCGGCCCACGCTGCGACTTTTAAGCAGGAAACCGCGAAGGCCGGGGCTTATGCGTCGGATGCGGCGCTTACGGCGGAGATCAAGGCAAAGTTTTTGGTGGAGAAAGACTTGGACTCCATGGATTTGAAAGTGGAAACAGTGAAAGGAGTCGTTACCCTACGGGGGCAGGTGCTCAAAGAGTCCCAGGCCGGCCTTGCCGAAAAAATCGCCCGGGCGACCAAGGGCGTGCGCGATGTGAAGAACAAAATTTCAGTCATGCCCTGAGCCGGTCCGATGTGACCGGGTTTGATTTTTCCGCAGCGGGTGGGGGGCGGGGATTCCCCGCCCCCCGTTTGTTTACTGCAGCAGCCGCAGATACGATGCGTAGCGTTCCTTGGCGTTGCGGATGGCATCGTCCAACACGGCATCGGCCTGGGCCGGGAATTTTTGGTACAGGGCCGAGTAACGGACTTCGCTCATCAAGTAATCCTTGAGCATATCGAACTTGGGTTCTTTGGAGTCAAGGACGAAGGGATTTTTGCCTTCATCCTTGAGCAGGGGGTTGTAGCGGTACATGTGCCAGTAGCCGGATTCCACGGCGCGCTTTGTCTGTTCCTGGCTGTTGACCATACCGCCCCTGATGCCGTGATTGATGCACGGGGCATAGGCGATGATCAGCGAGGTGCCGGGGTAGGCTTCGGCTTCCTGGATGGTTTTGAGGGTATGGGCGCGGTCGGCGCCCATGGCGATTTGGGCCACATAGACGTTGCCGTAGGTCATGGCCATCGTGCCCAGATCCTTCTTGCGGCCCTTTTTGCCGGCAGCGGCGAACTGGGCGATGGCGCCGGTCGGGGTGGCCTTGGAAGCCTGGCCGCCGGTGTTGGAATAGACTTCGGTGTCAAAGACAAAGATGTTCAGATTCTGGCCGAAAGACAGCACCTGGTCCAGGCCGCCGAAGCCGATGTCATAGGCCCAGCCGTCGCCGCCGAAGACCCACATGGAGCGCTTGATGAAGAATTTTTCCAATCCGAGCAGATCAGCGTAGATGGGGTTTTGGGCCTTGACCTTGCCCAGGGCTTTGACCAGGCGTTCAGCGCGGGCGCGGGTGCCGTCGCCGTTTTCGGTGTTGACCAGCCAATCTTCCAAGGCGGCCTTGAGTTCTCCGGACACGCCTTTGCCCAGCACGGCCTTGACCATGTCCACGACACGGTTGCGTTCGTATTCCATGCCGAGATAGATGCCGAAGCCGTATTCGCCGCAGTCTTCAAACAGGGAGTAGCTCCAGGCCGGCCCGTGGCCTCTTTCGTTTACGGTATAGGCTACGGACGGAGCGCCTGCGGCCCATACGGCCGTGCAGCCGGCAGGATTGGAAATCATCATCCGGTCGCCGTAGAGTTGGGTGATCAGCTTGGCATAGGGGGTTTCGCCGCAGCCCGCGCAAGCGCCGGAGAACTCGTTGTACGGCTGGAGGAACTGGCTGGTCTTGACCGTGATCTTCTGGTCGGCCATGGGCTTTATGGAGATGTTCCGCCGGGCGAAGTCCCACATCTGTTCACATTGCGGGCGCTGATCCGCCAGGGGCTGCATGACCAGAGCCTTTTTCCTGGCCGGGCAGGTTTGGGCGCACAGGCCGCAGTCCATGCAGTCCAGGGACGAGATGGCCAGGTGGTACCGCATGTCCTTGAAACCTGCGGCCGGCAGGGACTTGAAACCGGCGGGCGCGTTTTTGAGTTCTTTTTCCGTGGCCAGCAGGGGCCGGATGACGGCATGCGGGCAAACGAAGGAGCACTGGTTGCACTGGATGCAGTGTTCCGGCTTCCAGTCGGGCGTGGTCACGGCCACGGCGCGTTTTTCGTACTGCGAGATGCCCACATGCCAGCGGCCGTCTTCCAGGCCCTTGAACACGCTGACGGGCAGGGTGTCGCCCCGCATCAGGCTCATGGGCATGACGACCGCGCTCACGAACTCGGGCACGGCGGATGCGCCGGACGCCGCAGCCGGGGCGTCGGCCTTGGCATTTTTCCAGGCCGCGGGCACAGCGACAACCTGCACGGAGTTCACGCCGCGATCGATGGTGGCGTAGTTCTGTTCGATGACATCCTTGCCCTGTTTGGCGTAAGACTTGGCAGCGCCTTCCTTGAGGTATTTGACCGCGTCTTCCACCGGAATGACCGGCATGACCTTGAAGAAAGCCGACTGCATGATCATGTTGATGCGGCCGGGCATGCCGATTTCGTTGGCGATTTCCGTAGCGTTGATGATGTAGAACTTGATGTCGTTTTTGGCGATGTAGCGCTTTATGTCCGCAGGCAGATGCTGTTCCGTTTCTTCCTTGCTCCACGGGCAGTTGAGCAGGAAGACGCCGCCCTTTTTCAGACCGGCCAGTATGTCGTAGCGGCCTATGTAGGACGGCTTGTGGCAGGCGACAAAGTCGGCCTTGTCCACCAGGTAGGAAGATTTGATGGGCGAGGTGCCGAAACGCAGGTGCGAAACCGTGACGCCGCCGGATTTTTTGGAATCGTAGGCGAAGTAGCCTTGGGCATACATGGTGGTGTGATCGCCGATGATCTTGATGGCGGTCTTGTTGGCGCCTACGGTGCCGTCCGAGCCGAAGCCCCAGAACTTGCAGGCGGTGATGCCGGCCGGGGTGGCGTCCAGGTCACCCGTGTATGCGGGCAGGGACGTGTCGGTCACATCGTCCACGATGCCAACGGAGAAGCTGTTTCGCGGGCGCGTCCGGGCCAGGTTTTCGAATACGGAGAGCACCATGGCCGGGGTGAAATCCTTGGAGCCGAGGCCGTAGCGGCCGCCCACGACCAGCGGACGGCGCGATTCGTTCACATAGGCCGCGCACACGTCAAGGTACAGGGGTTCGCCGGGGCAGCCTGGTTCCTTGGTGCGGTCGAGCACGGCAATTTTTTTGACGGTCTCGGGCACGACGGCCAACAGCTTGTCGGCGCGGAAGGGGCGGTACAGGCGCACGTTGACGCAACCTACCTTCTGGCCGCGCTTGAGCATGGCGTCCACGGTTTCTTCGATCACGGCGCAACCCGATCCCATGGCGATGATCACCCGATCGGCGTCCGGCGCGCCGTAGTAGTTGAACAGCTTGTACTTTGTGCCGGCCAGTTTGTTGATGGCGGCCATATAGCCTTCGACCACGTCCGGTATGGCGGCGACAAAGGGGTTGACGGCTTCGCGCAGTTGAAAGAACACGTCCGGGTTCTGGGTCATGCCGACCAGCTTGGGATTGTCCGGGGTCTGAGCGCGCTTGCGGAAGGCGTCCAGGGCTTCCCAATCGAGCAGTTGCGCCAGTTCGTCGTATTCCAGCACGTTGATCTTCTGGACTTCGTGCGAAGTGCGGAAGCCGTCAAAAAAGTGCAGGAAGGGGAAGCGCCCCTTGATGGCGGCCAGGTGCGCCACGGCGCTCATATACATGACATCCTGCACGGAACTGGAGGCGATGATGGCTGTGCCGGTTTGGCGGCAGGCCATGACGTCCGTGTGATCGCCGAAGATGCTCCAGATTGCGCCGGCCAGGGCGCGGGCGGCCACATGGAACACGCCGGGCAACAACTCGCCCGCCAATTTGTACATGGAGGGCACCATCAGCGCCAAGCCCTGGGCCGCCGTGTAAGTGGAGGCCAGCGCGCCGCCCTGCAGCGCGCCGTGCATGGTGCCCACGGCCCCGGCTTCGGACTGCATTTCCACAACCTGCACCGGGCGGCCAAAAAAATTCTTCTCGCCGGCCGCGGCCCATTCATCGATCTGTTCCGCCATCTGGGAGGAAGGCGTGATGGGATAAATGCCCGCCACTTCCGTAAACGGGTAGGAAACATATGCAGCGGCCGTGTTGCCGTCCATGGTCATCATTCTGCGCTTTGCCATGCAGCGAACTCCTTATGCGTTGCGGTACAGGTGGCGCCGGCAAGGTGCGGCGAAGTGTGCCATAATACGGCACATTATGCCGCTTGCAGCATAGCTCGCCAGGTGGCTTTTGTCAACGCGGGTGGCGCGATAGTATGCCTCAGCCCGCCTTGGCGGCCAGGTCGCGCAAGATGTCGAAGGCCGATTCGAGGGACTGGCTTTCGGCCACGGCCTGGCGCAGAAAGGTATTGATGTGGTTGTGCATGACAATGGCCAGATCGATTTCAGGATTCGAACCCTGGACATAGGCGCCGATGTTGATCATGTCCTCGACCTTGCGATAGACGGCCATGAGCCGGATGATGGTCCGGCCGTCCGCGATCTGCTCGGTGGTGCAGATGTCGTCGCGCAGGCGGCTGATGGATCGCAACACGTCAATGGCCGGGAAATGCCCCTGGTCGGCCAGATCCCTGGTCAGCACGATATGCCCGTCCAGAATGGCGCGCACGGCGTCGGCAATGGGTTCGTTGAAGTCGTCGCCGTCCACCAGCACGGTATAGATGCCGGTAATGCTGCCGTGCCGGCTGCGGCCCGCGCGCTCCAGCAGTTTGGGCAACTGGGAGAATACCGTCGGGGTGTAGCCCTTGGTGGTGGGAGGCTCGCCCACGGCCAGCCCCACTTCGCGCGCGGCCATGGCGAAGCGGGTCACGGAATCCATCATCAGGAGCACATCGTTGCCCAGATCCCGGAAATATTCGGCCACGGCCGTGGCCGCGTAGGCCGCGCGCATGCGGACGAGAGGCGATTGATCCGAAGTGGCGATGACGAGCACCGACCGGGCCATGCCTTCAGGCCCGAGATCTTTTTCCATGAATTCAAGAACTTCGCGGCCGCGTTCGCCGATCAGCCCGATGACGTTGATTTGGGCGCGGGTATAGCGGGCCATCATGCCCATGAGCGTGGATTTGCCCACGCCCGAACCGGCCATGATGCCCACCCGCTGCCCTTTGCCCAGGGTCAGCAGGCTGTTGATGGCGCGCACACCCACATCCAGAGGTTCGTCGATGCGCGGGCGGTGCAACGGATTGGGGGGATTGGCATACAAGGGCGCCGTATCCCGCTGCCAGTCGCGCACGGTGCTGTCGTTTATGTCCGGCCCGTTTTCGCCGGCTGCCGCGATAGCGGGCAGCGAGCGATCCAGGGGCGAGCCGAAGGCGTCAAAGGCTTTGCCAAGCAGTTCAGGCCCCACCGGAAACAAGGGCGGCAGGCTGGAGTTGCGGATGAGATCCCCCTGACGGAGGCCGCGCATGTCGCCGTAGGGCATGAGCAACAGTCTGTCGTCGCGGAAGCCTACGACCTCGACCGGAACGGGCGGGCTGCCGTCCTCGGGCGTGACGTGGCAGACCGAGCCGAGCGGCGCGCTGATGCCCGTGCCTTCCGCCACCAGGCCGACAACTTTGCTGATCTTGCCGAAGACCCGCATGGTTTGTGATTCTTCCAGCAAACGCCGGCAGGCTGCGGGGTCGAGCATAGGGGTATCCTGAATTGCGTGGCGTCTCGGTTTGGGTGACAGGAAAACGATCCGGTTTGCCGTCAGGCAAAGACTCCGGGCACGGATAGCATCACATCCGTTGCAGCGCGATACCCGCCGTCACCGGCAGCACGCCCTGGCGCATGGTACATCACTTTGCCAAAAGGGAAAAGCTGTCCGGTTTCGGAGAATGCCCCGCAGATCATTCTGTTTTGACTTTCTGCGGCTGAATGCGCGCCAGTTCATCGTCAAGCAGATGGACAAGCAGTGACGCTCCATCCGCATCCACGCGCAGTTCGCCGTATTGCGCGCGGTCGAAATCTTCGGCGCTTCCTTCCTGGAAATAAAATGCCGGGGCCGCTATGCGCGCCTTGTGTCCGCGAACCCGGAAATGCAGGCGGCGTTCATCATCCTGCAAAGGACTGCCGTCATCCAGGCGAACGAATGAGGCCACCTTGTCGGGGTCAAGCCGGACGACGGCGATACCGTTTCCGGGCAAATTTTTGCCGTCCGCATACCGGGCGGACAGCGCCGTGTCCACTTCGCGATTCATGGCATAATTCAAGGCCATGTAGTCGCCCAAAAGAAAAGCGCGCGGATCACGCGGAAGCAGGTGGACAATCAGCGTTTCGCCGTTTTTGATCTGCCCTTCCTTTTTGCAGACGGACCAGGCAAATCCGGCTAAAAACAATACCAGGGTCGCGGCAACGAACAATCTACGCATGATCGCTTCCCGCAGCCGCAGCCTGGTCTTGTCGCGTCATCGCGTGTATGCAGAAAGCGGCGGCGCACAGCATGGTCCCGCTCCCCATCAGGGCGAGGGCTTTATACAGCAAGGTGGCATGCAGATTGTAATAATAGCAGAAGAAATACACGATCAGGGCCACGACGGTGACGCCAAGGGTAACGAGGCTCCCCCTGTATCTGCCGAGCGTCAGTCCCAACAGGCCGACGCTCAAGCCCGGCAGGAAGCATCCGCAGATCACGGCCAGGAGAGAAAAACCCAGGCACAGCAGGCGGATGGGCGAAGTTTTGGCCAGCGCCCCGGTCAGCACATGGGCGCAATACATCAGGCCGACGCCGGCGCCGATGCCCACCGTGCCCCCCAACGATTTGAGCATCCGGAAGAAGTCCCCGCTCATGGAGATGTCCGGCAAACCGCCTGCGGCGCTCACCAGCAGAACGCAATACATGCCGTGCAGCACAGGCGTCAGCAGGGCGTGCCGCCGCCGGCCTGGCCGCCATCGGTGTTCTGCCAGCCAACAGTGGGCCATAAAGACGCAGAGAACGATATACCACAATGCGTGCATGGTCTGGCGCGCGCGCAGCGGTCGGAACAAGGCCTTCGTATCGACATGCCAGGCGTACATATCGTTCCAGATCAGAAAATCCAGCCCCCAGAACACGCACAGCAATCCGGCGACAGCGGCGAGATGGCGATACGCGCTGTTGGGCATGAACGGATAGATCACCGCGATGATCAGGCCGATGACCAGCGGCATTGCCGCTACGGGCATCAGCCGTTCGCTCGCCGCCAGGACGACGGCGCCGGCCAGGGCCATTGTGCCCGCAAGCGCCAGGGCCAGGGCGAACTGTTCCGTGAATACGGCATCGCGGCGCATGAGCCATCCGGCCAGGATCAGAAAACACAGCCCGCCTGTGAACAGTGGGCCTTCCATCGAATGCACGCTCAGGGTCGTGAACAAAAAAAAGCCCAGAAAGCAGATGAGAAAGAGCGCGGCAATCCATCCTCCCAGCGCCAACTGGGCGGCTATGTACCAGGGTGCGGCGGATCTGTCCGGTATGGGAGGAGGATCCCCTGTCGGCAGGCGCGCCTCGCGCACATGATCCCACAAGGCATCCCAGGAACAAGGTGTCCGGATTTTTTCAAAAAATTCGGGGCTACAGGATTGCGGATCGGGCCGTGCGGCCTTTTCCGCTTCCATTGTCTGGTGAAGGCGGCGCAACACATGGCCGCATGCGGCGGTAATGCCCGCAATACAAAGTCCCGACACCAGCAGGCTTCCGGCATCCCAGTCGAAGCCGCAGACTTTGACGAGCACGCAGAACAGCAGCGAGGCCAGGCTGAACAAACCGCAACTCAGCATGAACAGGTCGGGGCGTCGCTTTCTGTACCACAGCCAGCCGCCGGGCAGCAGGCAGGCATACAGCGCCAGATGGGCGCCCCCTCCCGGCAGAAAGAGAATATGGGCAGGGTCCGGCAATCGCCCCGTCATGATCATGGCGGCCAGGTGGAGGTTCAACACGAAGAGGGTCGTAAAGCCGATGATGCGGGGGAGCCATGTCGCCTCCAGCCACCTGTGCGCCGCGTTATTTTCCCAGTGGCGGGCCGCGATTTCCCATGCGGCAAGGCACATGCTCTGCGCAAGCAGAAATTCCGGCTCTTCGGGAATATGAAAACCGCCCAGGTACATCCCTCCCCATGCGCTGCCGGCCAGCCAGACCAGCAGCCACAAGGCCGCCTGACGCCCGGCGAGAGCCAGGGGCACAAGGACGAGCGTCCAGGCGCGGAACAATTCCCAGGCGTCAGCGCCGGTCTGATACGTTTGCCCGTAAACAGCCAGGAGCGGGCCGATGCAGATCGCGGCCAGCACGAGCGCCAGTTTGCCCGGCAGGGAATCCAGCCCGCGCCATACGGCGCACAATCCGGAAACAAGGATGCAGGCCGCAATCAGGGCAAACTTTGAAAAATGATGCATCGCCGCCCAATTGTGAGCGAAAAAGCAGATCACCCCGAAGGCGAAAAACAGGACGCCCCCAAAAGCGAGCACGCGCCGCCAGAACGCGCTCCAGTGGCGCGGGCCGGGCCGTATGCCCAAAAAGCGCAGTGCCGCTTCATAGGCTTCAGGGGAGAGCGTTCCCTCCACGGCCATCATCCGTAATGCTTCGGGTGAAAGCGCGCGCGGGACAGATTCGGAAGAAGGGGACACAGAATGCCCGAAAGGATTGCTGCTCGCAGACATGAGCCATTCCAGTTCTGTACGCCGGTTTATACGGTATCGGGGAACGCGGCGGGGGGGGCATCGGGGAGCGCGGCGGGGAGCGCGGCGGGATCGGTCTGGACGGCTTCGGGAACGGCGTCGGACGCCTGCGGAGGAGATGCCGCCTGCGCCGATGCCGCAGGTTCTTGCGGTTCCGGCGCAATTTCCGGTTCTTCCGCGTCCGGCGAAGCAGGCGGTTCGGCCGCCTGTTCCGGCAATTCCGGAGATTCCGGAGATTGTGCTTCAGGCGCCGTGTACGCCGGTTCCGCCGATTCCGCCGGTTGTTCCGCGTCCTGGCTTGCCTGCCGCGCCGCCTCCGGAAGCGGTTCTGCCGCAAGCGTTGTTGTGTTCGTTATCGGCGGCGCGGCCGGTTCAGGCAGGTGCGCGAGTTCGGGCAAGGGCGCGCGCGCCGCCTTACAGGCCTTGTCGTCAGCGGCCGGCGGCAGGGAGAGACGGGCCAGGGCTTCTTCCACCACGGCCCGGCGCGCGGCCGGGTAATTTTCCACCCGGCTTACATCGCTTTCCAAGCGGAGACCGCCGGCTTCAATGTCCGGGTCCGCCAGCACGGTCCACCTGTCCAGACCCAGATTGTCCTGGGCCTTGCCGAGCAATTCCCGCGCCAGTTCCGCGTCTTCCGGATTGACGCGGATCGTGAAATTCTGGCGGTTTTCCACAGCCTGGACGGACTGCTCAAGCAGTCGCGCAAGCCCTTGGGCGCGATCTTCGCTCACGACCCAGCCGATGCCTGTCTGCACCGCCTGCCGGGTCAGCGCGACCAATTCTTCCCGCCAGGCCGCGAACATGACGCCGCATTGCTCCTGAATGCGGTGCAGCACGGCGGAGGCAGCCGCATCGCGCCTGGCTTCGCGCTCCAGCGCTTCCTGCCGGGCGGCTTCAAGGCCTGCCTGCCTGCCTTCGGCCTGGGCCTGATCCCGCACCTGTTCCGCTTCCAGGCGCAGGGCTTCGGCTTTGGCCTGATCCTGTTTTGCCAGGGTGTGGGCTTCTTCCGTGCGGGCCTTGAGTTCTGCGGCCCAGGCATCGGCTTCCCGGCGCAGGGCGTCTGCGTCCGCGCGGGCTTTGTCCAGCATGGATTTGGTTATGGATCTGACTCCGGCTGTGGCTTTTTCGCGCACCCGCCGCAGGTATTCGATTTCCGTGCTCCGGCTCCACAGTTCCCGTTCCTGCTGATCGAGCAGCTTGTCCAGGCGTGATTCGCGTGTTGCATCCGGTCCCATGAACACGGTGCCCCAGCGCTCCTGTTCCGGCGGTTGGGCTTGCCCGGATGAACGGGGCTGGGGCGATCCGGGCGCATCAGACAAAGACATCTCCAGCTCCGCGGCTGATGGTGAGTTTGCCTTCGGCTTCGAGGCGGCGGATGATCTTTACGATGTTCTGCTGGGCTTGCTCCACGTCGGAGAGCTTGGCCGGCGCCATGTACTCCAATTCTTCCTTGACCGTGTTGGCGTTGCGTTCGGACATGTTTTTGAAGAATTTGTTTTTGAGTTCTTCGGAAGCGCCGCGCATGGCCATGATCAGCTCGTCCTGCGAAATGTCGCGCATGATTTCGCGCAGGCCGCGGTCGTCGATCAGCTTGATATCTTCAAACACGAACATGAGATTGCGAATGTCTTCGGCCATCTGGACGGATTCTTCTTCGATTTCCGAAAGCACTTCCTCTTCCGTGGCCCGATCCACGGCATTGAGGATTTCCGCAACCGACTGCACGCCGCCCACCTTCTTGCCTTCTTTGCCGCCCATGGCGATGAGCTGGCTTTGCAGCACCCGGTCCACTTCCATCAGCATATCCTCCGGCACGGCCTCAAGTCTGGCCAGGCGCATCAGTACTTCGGCCCGCACTCCGGCAGGGAGCATGGTCAAGAGGTTGGCGGCCTGGTCCGAATTCAGATGCCCCAGCACCAAGGCCAGGGTCTGGGGGTGTTCGTTGCGCAGCATTTGCGACAAAAGGCGCGGGCTGACCCGCTCCAGTTCGCGGAACGGGGCCGGGCCGGTTTCCAGGTTGAGCGTGTCCATGATGTACTTGGCGGTTTCGCTGTCCAGGTTCTTCATCAGCACTTGCTTGAGCGTATCCTGCCCGCCGGAAATGAGATCGCGCCCGGTCACGACTTCCAGATGAAATTCCCGCAGCACTTCTTCCACTGTTTCCTTGGGAACGGTGCCCAGATCGACGATGGCCTTGGAAACATGGGCGATTTCCTTGCGTTCCAGGCGCTTGAAGATCTCGGAAGTGAATTTGTCGCCCAAAGCGAGCAACAGCACGGCGGTTTTTTGGGTACCGGTCAAATCCATGGGCGCACACTCCTCACAGCGATGGGCCAAAGACCGTCAGCTTTTTGGCGAACGGTTCCCATTTTTGCTTGCATTGCCAGGAACGTGCCAAAATATGCTGAAGATGGCAAGGGGATACGCCGCACAGGCGTCCGGCGCCCGGTTTGGACAAGGCCGCCCTTTACTCTGCGATCGCCACGACGACGATGCCGTGGGCGTCGGCTTCGGCCAGGGCAGCCGAACGGTCGAAGAAAAGAGCCTTGTCCGCGCTGACGGCCAGACAGCGGTACTTGTACCGGGCCAGCAGGCGGATGGTGTTCAGGCCGAAGGCGGGCAGATCCACCCGCGTATCCTGGTCGGGCTTGCAGACCTTGATGGCCGTACATCCTTCGCCCCCCAGTTCGCCGCCCCGGATCAGGGTCGCATCCGTTCCTTCCAGGCATTCCACGGCCACGACCATATTTTTTTTGACCACGATGCTCTGGCCGATGTCATAGCGTCCCATGGCCTGGGCAATGGGCCAGCCGTATTTGATAGTGTTCTCTTCCTCGGGCGTGGGCGCGCGACGGGTCAGCACGCCCGCAGGGCAGAGCAGATCCGGCACAAGATCGGCAGCGCCGAGCACGCTGAAGCCTTCCTGCTCAAGACCTTTGATGATGGCTCGGAGCAACGCGTCGTCGCCCTTGTCGCGCAGGGAAAAAATGATCTTGACAGCCAGCCAGTCCGGCCGGAGATTCAAGGCTTTGGGTTTGCTGATCGCGCCGGCAAAGCACAGGCGGCGTACCCCGTGTTCGCGGAAAAAACGTGTGACGCCGCCGAACTGCCCGAGGTGAAACAGAGAAAAGGCGGCGGCCTCGTTGCCCAGTTCCGGGTCCGTATGGCCGTGAAAGCCGCAGATGACAGGCACAAGGCCCGCGTCGCGCGCGCCTTGCGCCACCATTCTGGGAAACTGACCGGCTCCGGCAATGATGCCGATTGATTCGGGCATGGGTGTCTCTTCGCGGCAAGCTGCTCTGGAATTTTTCTTGCAACGCGTTTCTGATTGGAATAGGACTCTGTTACTGCGACAGGGCAAACGGGGACGACGCATCCTGCCACGATGGAGCGCAATGTCAAGCGGGATGGGAGAGACGACAAATCGGGCCGTTGCCCGTGGAGGATATATGCTGCGAATCATGCCGGTCTGCCTTGCCGCCAGTCTGTTGGTTTGTTTTCTCAGCGGCTGTTCCACTTCCATAGGGCGCGCCTACACGTCCAATGTGGATTTTTCGATGGGCGGCGCGCGCGCCATTTATTGGGATGAATGGGTGCGCAAGGCTGAACCGCAGATTTTTGTCTCTCCGGACCAGGCTCCGGACAATCCGCCTACGGCCGTGTTTATGCCGTTTCGGGTTACCCAGCAGATGGAACATGCCAATTCCGTGGGCTACAATCTGTCGCGCATCGTATGGCAAACCTGGCTCCAGCACGGCGTGCTGCCGGCCATTGAGTTCGCCGACGGCGCGCCACCCTACCGGCCCGATCTCGCCCTGGCTTACGGACGCCAACGCAAAGCCGATCTGGTCATCGGCGGCACGATCAACTATTTCCATGACGGCGGCACGGTCGGCGATTCCGCCGTGTCCCTGTCCCTGGAAATTTATGACGTGAGTTCGGGCAACATGCTCTGGTCTCTCGGGCAGGCCGCGCTGATGCAGTCCGCCAAAGTGAACGATTATCTGCTGTTCGCCACCCGGAGCCGCATGCCCACAGATCCGGCCACGGCCTGCCTGACCGCCGTTGCCGGCGATCTGGCGCGCATGGTCCGGGCCTGGGCCTACAATGCGCCTCCCGGCGGCGGCAAGCGCTGGTGGCAGCTTGAGGCCTTCTAAACCATGCTGCCTGCCGGAACAATTCCAAAGTGAAAGCGCTCCGGCATCCGTCGCAAAAACTTGCTTTTGAAACGGCTTCCGGCCGTTGTCCCGTTCGAGGAAATGACGATGTATGCAATGAATGCCGCAATGTTTCTCTGCAAAAACGATGAAGATGATCACAAGGCGGCTTGCACCCCGTGTTCCGTCCGCCCGCAGGATCGGCTTGTCTCCCTGCCCGCCGAGTACACGCCGTTTTCCCTGGAATGGGCGCATGCCTATAGGGCGCTGTTCGCGGCCATGCCCGCCCGCCCTCTGGCTTTTTCCCTGCCCAACCTTTGGGCCTGGCAAGAATGGATGGAGCTGGAAATCCGCTTCGCGCACGGCCTGGCCTGGCTGCGCTGCCTGCGCCACGGTCCGCATTATCTGGCTCCGGCAGGTCCCTGGAACGATGTGGATTGGCCCGCGCTGCAAGGCGAACTCAAGCAGATGGGCGCCATCCATCAGGTGCCCGAATCCTTGGCCCGGCTGTGGGAAGCGCGCCTGGACTGCCCCGTGGAAATAATTGAAAACCGGGATTTCTGGGAATACTTGTATGCCACGGACGATCTGATCAAGCTGGCCGGCAAGCGTTACCACATGCAGCGCAACCATGTGAATGCCTATATTCGTGAGCACGGCGAACCGGACGTGCGGGAACTGGGCGCTCCGGATATTCCGGCCATACTGGAGTTGGCCAAACACTGGCGGGAAGGGCATGCGGACAGCCTCATCGTTCAGGGCGAGCTGCATTCTCTGGCCAGGCTCTGCGATAAATGGGATCGCCTTGATCTGATCGCCAGGGGAGTGTATTTGCACGGCCGCCTCGTAGCCTTCAGCATCGGCCACGTTCTGGATGCCGCGACCATGGGCGTGCTGTATGAAAAAGCGGAACCGGGATTGCGCGGCGCGTTTCCGGTCATGGCCAGTTTTTTTGCCCGCACGGCCGGGACCGGCACAGCCCTGTTGAACCGGGCCGAGGATATGGGAGAACACGGCCTGCGCAAAGCCAAGATGCTCTATCGCCCTGTGGACTTTCAGCGCATGTGTTCCGTTCGCGTCGATCCTTGAGGTGGATACCCCGGCCCGCGATATCGCAGCCAATTTTTCGGCTGCTTACAGTTGGTTCCAGCGCACAGACCCGGAACTGACGGCGCGGCCGGCCGGGGGCATGCTGTGTTGCCATGTTCCGGGCGAACTGACGGATTTCAACGTGGCTTTGCCTGATCCGGAAATGCCTTTGCCGGAACCGTCATCCCCGGACTTCAAGGAAACATTGCGCCAGGTGCGGGCTTTTTTTCAGACACGGGCCTTTTCCTGTTGGGTCCGGCAGACTTCCCAGGCTGTTCCGGCCGCGCGGGATCTGGGTTTTTCCGAGCGTGTGGATTACACGGGCCAATACCTGGAACTCAAGCGGGACTTCATTCCCCGCCCCAGGCCGAATGATGCGCTGACGGCGCGCCGGGTCGCAACGGCCGGTGAGTTGGAAGCTTTCGCGGATCTGGCCGCGGCCGGCTGGTCGCTCGCATCCTGGCCCTATCGTCGTTTTTTCGCCAGCCAGGCGGCCCGGCTGTTTGCCTCCGACTGCCCCAAGCACTTGTATGTCGGCTGGATGGAGCAGGTTCCGATCTGCTGCATGGAACTGTTTGTCCAGCCGGATTCCGGGGTGGCGGGCATCTACTATGTCGTCACCCATGCCGCCTTCCGCCGCCGGGGGCATGCCCTGAGCATGCAATCCCAGGTGCTGGAACAGGCGCGGCAGGCGGGTTTTCGGGCCGCCGCCGTGGTTTCCGAACCCGACGAGCGGCGGATCATGGCCCGGTTGGGCTTTGCCGATCAGGGCATGTGGCATGAATATATCCAAGACTCTGGGGGATGATGCGGTTTATTTCTGGCAGTGCGGGCAATAAACCGTCGTGCGGCCGGCGACCTTGGCCGTGCGCAGCGTGCGTTTGCAGGCCGGGCAGGCCTGCCCGCCACGGCCGTAGACTTGCAACGCCTTCTGGAAGGTTCCGGCATCGCCCCCGGCCGTGCGGTAATCGCGAATGGAACTGCCGCAGGCCGCGATGGCTTCCTGCAGCACCTCTGTCAGGCGCCGGTGCAGATCGGCCAGGCGATCCGGGCTGATGTCCCGGCCCGGCCTGTCCGGCCGGATGCCGGCCCGGAACAGGCTTTCATCCGCGTAGATGTTGCCGATGCCCGCTATCACCGTCTGGTTCAGCAAGAGAGCCTTGATCGCGCCGCCCCGCCCGCGAAACAGCGCGACAAACGCTTCGTTTCCGATTTCAAGCGGCTCCGGCCCCAATTGCCGCCAGAAGGGCCAGGTTGCCAGTTCGGCCTCGTTCACGGCCCGGACATAGCCGAACTTGCGCGTGTCGTCAAAGAACAGGCGCACACCATCGTCAAGGTCAAACACCACGCGTGTATGGGGACCGGCCGTTGTGCCGGCCGGGTGGGTGAGCAGGCGGCCGGTCATTTTGAGGTGAAAGGCCAGGGCGCTCTCATCCTCCAGGCGCACCAGCAGCACTTTGCCCCGGCGGCCGACGCCCGTGATGCGCCGGCCGTGCAGACTGCCCGGCGCGATCACGCCCTGCCAGGTACCTGGATTGCGCGCCTCCACAGCGGTGATGATCCGGCCGGTCACGGCCGGGGCCAAAGTCCGGGCTATGGTTTCGACTTCGGGCAGTTCGGGCACGGGCGTTTCTCACAGCAGCGCTGACGAAGTATCACGGCGAACTGAGGGACTGCGCTCGCTAATCCCACTTGCGTTTGTCCTCAATAGGCTTGATCTGGGGCGGCAGCGTGCCGGGCACGAGCATGCGCAGTTCCGGCCGCAGCTTGATGCGTTCGCGGAACAGATGGAGCAGTTCTTCTTCCTGTTTGAAATTGCTGGCTTCAACGTAAAGGATCATTTCGTCGATGCCGCCGGGGTTGATGACTTCGATCTGCCAGCGTTTGATGTCCTCAAAACGGGCCATGACCTGTTCGACCTGATGCGGGTAGACAAACATGCCCTTGATGCGGGCTGTGGTGTCCACGCGGCCGACAATGCTGCCCAGGCGCGGGCTGGTGCGGCCGCAGGCGCAGGGAGTGCGATCGATGTAGGACAGATCGCCGGTAGCCAAACGGATCAGGGGGTAGGTTTTGTTGAAGGCCGTGACCACGATTTCGCCCACTTCGCCGTCCTTGAGCGGGATGCCGGTGTCAGGGTGGCAGATTTCCACAAAGCAGCGGTTGGCGATGTGCAGGCCGGTCTTGTGGAAGCATTCGTAGCCGATGCAACCCACATCGGCTGTCCCGTAGCCCTGGCGGATGATGACGTCGAACTTTTTTTCCAGTTGGTTGCGTATTTTTTCAGACAGGCGTTCGCCGGTGACAAAGGCCACTTCGAGGAAGATGTCTTTGCGCAGGTTGACGGCTTTTTCCTCGGCGCGTTGGGCCAAGTGCATGAGGTAGCTGGCTGTGCCCACATAGCCGGACACGCGCAGCTTCTGCATGATTTCGAGCTGGGTGCTGGCGTCCGAGGGGCCGGTGGGCACCGAGGCGCAGCCCAGGTTGCGCAGAGGTTCCTCAAACATCAGCCCGGCCGGCGCCAGATGGTAATTGAAGGTGTTCTGCACCACGTCGCCGGGGCGAAAACCCACGGCATAGAAGGCTTCGGTGTAGCCCCAGTAGTCGTCGTTGCGATCTTCGGGGTCGAAAATGGGACCGGGCGACAGGAAAATGCGCTTGAGTTCGCCGATGTCCTTGGTCAGCAGGCCGCCCAAACGCGGGCCGATAGTCTGCAAAAAGATCAGCTCTTTCTTTTTCAGGATGGGGATGTGCTTGATGTCCGCCGTGGTTTTGAATTTTTCCACGTTGAACTGGGCACGGTCAAAACGTTTTTTGACTTCTTCGGAATAGCGGTAGGCGTAAGACAAGAGATCTTTGAGCTGGATCAGGCAGAACTGCCTGCGTTCGCTCTCGTCCAATACTTCGCGGCGGCTGTATATTCCTTCGGTACGATCTTTGCGCGCCATAGGCCGGCTCCTGATTAAAAAATATTTTTCTTTGTAGACATCTCGAAAAATAATTGCAAGTCTTTTTTAAAAAAATGTTATATTTTAAGCAATTATAAGGCGAGCCAACATGCCGGGCACATTCGTCCGCGCGCCCTGTTCTCATTTCAGCCAATCCGGACGCCGCGCAACCTTGACACGGACCAAACTGGTTTTTACTATCCCTGATTCGGGATTTCGACGGCACGTTCTGCCGCTGTTGCACATTGATTTTTCCGGATCACTGGACAGAGCCGCAGGCGGTCTTATGTGTTGGTGTATTCCGGTCTCAGGGAGAGCAAAGCATGGCGCGTATTACGGTTGAAGATTGCCAGCGGCGCGTGGGCAATCGTTTTCTTCTGGTGCAGATGGCTATCAAGCGTGTGCTGCAGTACCGCGAAGGCTACGAACCCTTGATCCATTCCCGCAACAAGGACGTTGTGACCGCCCTGCGGGAAATCGCGGCAGGCAAGGTGATGCCGGAAGATATGGCTCACTATAACAAGTTTGAAGGTGACGGCGAGCCGGATCTGGACGACTGAGTGCGGCCCGTCCCACTGGGTGCGCCGAGGTCGCTCTGTCGGCGCGTTTCGTTTGCACAACAAGGCCGGCGCACAAGCGCCCGGCGGTGACCGTCATGGCGGAAAAACGAGATTATTATGCGGTGCTCGGGGTTGCGCGCACCGCATCCGAAGACGAAATCAAGCGGGCGTATCGCAAATTGGCCCTCAAGTGCCACCCGGATCACAATCCGGGCGATGCCGGGGCTGAACGTCAGTTCAAGGAAGCGGCTGAAGCCTACGAAGTGTTGCGCGACCCGAATCGCCGCGCCCAGTACGATCAGTTCGGCCATGCGGGAGTGAGCGGCGGCTTCAACGGTTTCGGCGGCTTCGGCAGCGCCGAGGACATCTTTGCCCATTTTGGCGACATTTTTGGCGATCTGTTCGGCTTTGGCATGGCAGGGGGCCGCCGTGGTCCAAGAGCCAAGGCCGGGGCGGATCTGCGCTACGACCTGACCGTGTCCTTCATGCAGGCCGCCAAGGGCGCGGAAATTCCCCTGCGTATTCCGCGCAAGACCACTTGCGACGAGTGCGGCGGCACAGGCGCGGCCCCCGGCACTGAGCGCGAAACCTGCGCCCAGTGCGGCGGTTCCGGCCAGATGCGCCAGAGCCGGGGACTGCTCCAGTTTGCCATGCCCTGTTCCGCCTGTCGCGGCAAGGGCTATGTCATTCCCAAGCCTTGCCCCAAATGCAAGGGCGGCGGCCTTGTGCACGAGATGTATAATCTGACGGCCAGGGTGCCGGCCGGTGTGGATACGGGCACCCGCCTGTGTTATCGCAGCGCGGGCGAGGCCGGAGCCAACGGCGGTCCTCCCGGCGATTTGTATGTGTATGTTTCCGTGGAAGAGAATAAAACATTCCGGCGCCAGGGACAGGATCTTGTCATCGCGCGTTCCGTTTCCTTCCCCCAGGCGGCCTTGGGCCATAGGCTGGTCATCCCCGGACTGGAAAGCGAGCTGGAATTTGAGATGCCCAAGGGCACCCAGAGCGGCACGGTGTTTCGTCTGCCCGGCAAAGGGCTGCCCTATCTGGGGCAGGATCGGACAGGCGATCTGCTCATTGAGATCACGGTCAACACCCCTACCAGCCTGAACGCCCAGCAGGAAGCCCTGTTGCGCGAATTCGCCGAACTTGAGAAAAACAAACCCTTGAAAAGCGTCAAGAAAATGATGCGCAAGCTGGGCAAGGCGATGGGCATGGAAGACATGGAAAGCTGACAGGCGCTCCATGCTCCGCCCCCCCCAGTGTGAGCAATGCCGGGAGTATCCGATAGCCCGTCCTTGTCGGCATTGACAAGCCCAGGCCGAACGGCTAGCGTGAAGCCGCATGTTTGTGACGGGGCGGGCGTTCTGGTCTGTTCCTCGGGGTTTTGCAACTCTCTACGGGACTATTATTGCGAGGAGTGCATTATGAAGAGTCTGCAGCGCATTGGCTTGGCGTGCGCCATGATGTTGGCTCTGGCTGTAAGCTTCGGCTGCGCCAAGAAGAACGTTTCCGGCGAAGGAACGGCCGGAACCGGCGAATTGACAGCCGGCGCCCTGAGCGCCACGGATCGTGCCGCTCAGACCATCACCGACGGCATCATCTACTTTGAATTCGACAAATTCGACATCCAGCCCCAATACAATGAAATGCTGCGGCAGAAGGCCGAACTGCTCAAGCAATATGCTTCCATCCGCATCCGTATTGAAGGCAACTGCGACGAACGCGGCACCGAGGAATACAATCTGGCGCTCGGCGGCCGCCGCGCCCGTTCCGCGTATGACTATCTGTTGCGTCTTGGCGTGAACCCCGCACAGATGGAAACCATCAGCTACGGCAAGGAACGTCCGGCTGCGCTGGGTTCCAGCCCCGAAATATGGGCCAGGAACCGCCGGGATGACTTCCAGATCCTGTCACGCTGACGCCGTATGCCTCCGGCGGCTGAGGCTGTAAGCGTGCCGGAGCGTGGCGCAGCTTGGTAGCGCATCTGCTTTGGGAGCAGAGGGTCGCTGGTTCAAATCCAGTCGCTCCGACCAAAGAAATGAAGCGGTTACAGTAAGAATGACTGTGACCGCTTTTTCTTTTCCCATACCATTTCCCACACGCAAAACAAAAACTCCGCCGCTCACACTATGGGGGATCAAGAGAGATTAGAACAAGGAAACTGTGAGTCGTCGCGATAAATGGGCCTTCTTTGTATTTTTTTCCGAAAAAAATCAGCGGGCGGGCCGCTCCACCTGGAATGATTCGGTCGCCCGAGAGATGAAGCCCGAGCGAGTCATGCCCGTGGCCTCGGCCTTGCGGTCGATCATGTTCAGGATATGCCGCCGGACGGACAGGTTGACCCGAACAGGCGCTTCTTCCACGTTCGGCGCGGGCACAAGCTGCACCTGCATGAGGTCGAACACGTCCTTGCCGTCCTCGACGCGGGATTTCACGAACTTTTCCCAGGCTTGATCGCGACCGGAGGGAGCTGGTATGAGGTCACCGTCCTCGGCCAGACCGCCCAGGTGCAGCTCGAGGGCCTCGATAGCACATGCAAAAGCCTCCTCCAGTGTATCGCCCCAGGGCAGGCAGCCCGGCAGATCCGGGAAAAAGACGGACACCTTGCCGTCATTCGGTACAAAAACCGCGTGATATGCGGAGAATTTTGCCATGGCGTTGTCCTTTTTGGGTTATAGGCTACAGACCGCCCCGAGGGGAGGGGGAGTCCTCCCTCCTGCCTCATGGGGACTCCCGATTGTTTTTCTAGCTGTCCAAGGTATCGCGGGGGATGTCCTTGCCCTTGTGGTCCGACACCGTGACTTTCCCTAGCTTGGTGGGGTGCTTGAGCTGGACGTGGGATGACCCCTTGCGCTTCAGCTCATACCACCCGCCGGCCTTCAGCTTTTTGACAACTTCCCGTGCGTTCACATTTCTCCCATTTGTTGATTTATTTATGGCGAAAAATTGCGCACAAGCCAAGCCTTTTTGCGTAATTTTTGCGCAAAAAAATAAAAAAGTCGCGGAAGCCCCCGGCCGGATGTCGTTACGACCCACGCCGATGCGCGCAAGCCCGTTCAACCAATCCTTGTCCCGCGTTTTGACCTCAAAAAGCCCTTCCGCGATCCTTAGGCCGCTCCTGTGGCGGTTTTGGCCAAAGCTCCATGTGCTTGTGGACAAATTTGGGAGGTTGCTTGCATTGGTTTTGTCTCCGGGGCAGTTAAACGACCATAAGTGTGCTCCCGAACTTGTCGGGCAAACCATAGCGCATGGCGCTCAAATGGTCATGGGCGACAAAGGATATGACAAGGCACTACCGATGCACCCGAGAGGAAATTATTTCCCTGCACAATATGGCATTGATCTTTGTCTGGTAGCCTTTTGAATGGCGATCAGGCGCGCATTGACATCTACCGGGAATTGTACGATTGGACTGTATCGAACAATTTGGTGAAAATGGAAGCGGAGTGGCAAGCCCTAGCTGCGGCTCAGAACTCGGTGCAATACTATAGCCTCAGCGCTACCTCTGATATGTTTAGGCTACCCAGATACAGAGATTTTATACGGGGCGCTGGTGATACTTCTAACGCCCAGTTGAATGCCTGACAGAAACTTGCCCAGAACACATCAAACTGTTATTCTGCGTACAGGCTTTTCCAGAGCTGATACCGAACAGCTAAATAGTTCGCATAAACATTTAGAAAACTGAGTAATGTCCAGCGGTAAAACTTGAAGAGTCATATATGCAAATAATAACTTCAATGGGACAAATTTCTGAATTAAAAGATAATCTTATAATCGGAAATTTTGGTTTTGTGCAGTCAAAGATAATTTTTAATGGCAGCGGTAATGTGCTAATTGGCGCAAATTCAGAAAATTCTGCAAAAATTACTCTTAAGGACACGACAATCAGATTTCATAATGACAATAGTGTTGTATTTGTAAACGAGAGCGTGAAAAATTATTCAATTCTGATTGAAATATTTAACAATAGCTTTTGCTATATAGGAGCAAATAACTATTTCGATGGCACAGTAAATATGCAATGTTCTGAGCAATACAATATATTTATTGGTGATGATTGTCTATTTTCTCATGGTATTCGATTGTGGGCATCAGACGCCCACCTAATTTATGATACTGAAAGCCACAAACGTATAAATTGTGCCAAAAGTATATTCATTGGTGATCATGTATGGGTAGGTCTGGATGCGAAGATTTGGAAAGGGACACATATTGGTTCCGGAGCAATACTTGGCGCGAGTGCGTTTACTACCGGCAAGCGTATTCCATCCAATACTGCTTGGGGCGGCAATCCTGCTAAACTCATAAAGCATGGTGTTTTCTTTCTCGGCAATAATGCTCAGCCGTTTACAAACGTCGAGGCCGCAAAATGGAGTGATACCAGGTTGCAATCAATTGGGATTTAATGTAGTAATTTCCGAAAGCGGAGGTTACTATGCGCCCATCGACACCCATCCCTGAGCATCGACTTGTCGAGTTGCACGATTTCCGAAAAAACAA
>Ga0082212_10000542_pt1 | contig 54210 bp, 53 predicted proteins | sample TergutNt197P3_FD_71548 | JGI IMG/M metagenome (GOLD analysis project Ga0082212, IMG submission 71548) | Neocapritermes taracua P3 segment gut microbial communities from Petit-Saut dam, French Guiana - Nt197 P3 | ecosystem: Host-associated > Arthropoda: Insects > Digestive system > Gut ...
TTCCGGTTTTAATGCCGGAGGCCCCTTTTTTGCGTTCTTGGTCTTTTAGACACCATGCTCTCAAATGGTGGAGTTTCCGGCAAACTCAGGGGGATTCAGTTGTTCGCAGTTTGTTTCGTTATAACGCTTCAGGCGCGCGATTGTAATTTATCCGCGTACAAGAAAATTACCGTGCTTAAAAACTCGGCGGAAGCGGGGGATACGGAAGCCCGCTTTCTTCTCGGCTGGATGTACTACTCCGGGAAACACATGAATCAGAACTATACGGAGGCTGCAAAGTGGTCCCACATAGCTGCGGAACAAGGACATTGAAGTTGCCCCCATTTCGATATAAAAATGGGTGATACACTTCAAGCCGAACTGTATAGCCAAGCTATAGCCGCTTTTGACGGAAACGTGCCGTCTTTTCATATAGAGTTGTTTGAAAAGTCTGTTATGGTGTGGGATTTTAGTTCGCTTATGGCGGTGATTCATCTTGTACTGGGCGTATTGATTACAGATGAAGCACAGCCACATAGAGTGTGTTAATATTGTAATCGTGCGTTTATCGCCAAACATCCAAAGGTAGAATACTGTAAGCTTTCTTGTAAAAATAAGCACAATGTTTATAAAAGCCGGGGTAAGGAATAAATTAACGACATATGATGAAATAGAAGATTTATATAATAAGAATTTGTAAACGCAAAAAACATCAAAAAATAGGATAGAAGCAAGAGTGATATTAAATTCTCGGCTGATAAACTTTAAGGAAGTAAATGATGATTTGAACGTACCTCGTGTTGGCGGAAAATGCCTATTGCCTGATAATGTTGAGTGGGCAGTAAACCCAAGCGGGGAAAAAATGATATTGCTTCTCAGCCTACCTACAAATTTTTTGAACGAACATTTCCAATTCAACTATCCAAGCGACAATGTAGTTTCTGTGTTTTCTACCTACAATAAGGAAGATTACTTTTTGGAACTAATCAGCTATCAAGGTGGTACGAATGGTTTGAAGAATATTAAAGACGGTTTTACAAAAGTGATTTTACACCCTATCGGCACACCAAGAAATGAATCTGATTTCTTAGTGCCTGCAATGGAAGTAATTGTTGGTGACGAGTTTGATGTCCCTGAATTGTTCTGCGGAAATATGTTGGGAGGAACCCCTTCATTTTTACAAAACGAAATCACGGAACTTAACTCATATAAATTTTGTATGCAACTATACGGTGGTGATCTCCCCGAAAAATTTGAAGATGTTTTTTGTTTGAGCGATGCAGTGGGTTACTTGTTTTTGCGCGGCAACGAAAAAGACCCCGGATTGTTTTTTGTCCAATTCACTTGATAAAATCAAACTTCGACTAATAAGCATTATCTGAATAATGAATTCCCTCGTGTTTTACAGAGACTCCATCACTTGATAGAATTGGATCCAAGGAAGTTAGAGGACGGACAGCTCGGATGGTTTTCGAGCACACACATGAGCATGGTAGCCAATGGGCGGCAATCGAGTCGATATCTGGCAAGCTTGGCATGATGCCAAAGACATTACGACGTTGGGTTCGTCAAGCCAAGCGCAACGAAGGTTTACGCCAAGGGCCGACCACGGACGAGCGCTTGCGAATGAAGGAACTTGAGCGTGAAAACTGTGAGCTTAGGCGCGCCAACGAGATATTGAAGAGTACTGCGGCTTTCTTCGGGGCACATCTCGACCGCCGCAGCAGGAGATGATCGCCTAAATTGACGCTCACAGGGAGCGTTTCGGGGTTTGAGCCGGTCTGCAGACAGTTGCTGGTCGGCCCAGTCTGCCTGCTACGCGTCAAAAAAAGGGGATTCCGGCCAAAAACCGGAATCCCCTTTTTAATTTGGCCTTGTATTCTTGCTTGACATAGATTCGTTTTTTGGCCATATAAATATAAGGTATTTAATTAGCCAAAAGGTTATTTTTGCATGTATATTGAGCGACATTTGGAAAAAACGCTGACCAAAGCCGAAAAGATGTTCGGCGCTATCATGGTGACTGGTTCCCGTCAGGTGGGAAAAACCACGCTGTTAAGAAAAGCCAAGGCTGTACTGCCGTACATCACTTTTGATGATCCTGTCCTGCTGGCCTCGGCTGTGTCCGAGCCGGATACATTTTTCAAAGCCTCGCCTCCTCCTCTATTGCTGGATGAAATACAGTATGCCCCGCAGCTTTTTTCGCATATCAAAATGCTTCTGGATATTCATGGGCAAAAAGGGCAATTCTTCCTCAGTGGTTCACAACAGTACCAGATGATGCGCAACGTCAGCGAATCTATGGCCGGGCGCATTGGCATCTTGAACCTGTTTGGCCTCTCGCTTAGGGAACGCTATGGTATTGACAGCCATCTACCGTTTGTTCCCGCCGGCGAATACCTTGAGACACGTAAAAACTGCCCGGTTCCTTTGGACTACAATTCGGCTTGGGCGATTATCCATCGCGGTTCTTTGCCTGCCTTGGCGGCGGATGCGACTATAGATTGGCAGCTCTTTTACGCTTCTTATGTCAGAACATATCTTGAGCGGGATGTGCGCGACCTGGTTCAGGTGGGAGATGAGGTCAAATTTCTGCGATTCATGACTGCATCTGCCGCTATGACCGGGCAGTTGCTGAACCATGCTTCGCTTGCCAGGGACGCGGAAGTTAGCCAACCCACTGCTGAACGCTGGCTGTCGGTTTTGCGCGCCTCCAATCTTGTTTACCTGCTCCAACCGTTCCATAACAATGTCCTCAAGCGCGCTGTAAAAACTCCCAAGCTTTATTTTCTCGATACAGGATTAGCCGCTTTTCTCACGCGCTGGAGTACGCCTGACGTTCTTAAATTCGGGGCAATGGCCGGAGCCTTTTTTGAGAGCTTTGTCGTATCTGAAATACTAAAAAGTTACGCCAACGATGGTGTTCTCGATCCTCCCTTGTATTTTTTTCGAGACAAAGAGCAAAACGAAATTGATCTGCTCATTCAGCGGGGTCAGACTCTCTACCCAATTGAAATCAAGAAGACTGCCGATCCTCGACCGGCAGACGTAAAGGCGTTTGGCGTGCTGGATAAAATTCCCGGTGTCAAACGCGGCTCCGGCGGGCTTGTATGCCTGTACGATCGCCACGTGCCTCTTTTGGGTGAAGATATGGTGATACCGCTGGCTTACTTGTAGAACATTACAACGCGGATTGCGGCTGTATTTCGCGCGAAAAATATACCCGGCAAAGCGGCGCTTATTGTCTTCGTGCCGGACAAAAACTTCCGCCAAGCTTTATTTTTCGGCGCCATCGCAATGCTTAAAGAAATTTCGGTTTTGCCTGGAATCCCTTTTTTTGTTAACAGAAATTCGGATACTATCGGCTCAAACGAACACATACAAGGAGAACTCAAAAAGAATGTTGGCCAGGCATGCATGCCAAGAGGTTAATTTTTCCGACTGGAAGAGGGCGCGGCACTACAAATTGTTCGCCGGACGGGATTACCCATTTGTGGGTTTGACGACCGAGTTGGACATCAGCGAGTGGGACGCGGCGCGGCGGCGCTCCGGCCGCAAATTCTTTCCCGCCTTTCTCCACTCCGTCATGCTGGCCATGAACGCCATTGAAAATTTTCGTTATCGCATTGCCGGGGACAAAGTGCTTCTCTACGAAAAAGTGGACCCGGCTTTCGTGGTTTTTGACGCGCGGGAAGAACTCTTTTATTTCGCTTCAATGGAAATGACGGATCATGCGGACGAGTTCGACCGGAAGGTTGAGGAAGCCAAAAGGCTGGCTCTGGCAAAGCGTAATTTGGGGGAGGATCGCCACGATGTTATTTACGCGACCAGCACTCCATGGATCAGCTTCACAAGTACTATTCAGCCAATGGTTTTGGCCTGGCCCGATTCAATCCCTCGCGTGGTTTGGGGAAAGATAAAACGTGAAGGCGACGCCGTTTCAATTCCGTTCTCTATTACCGGGCATCACGGCCTGATTGACGGTTTTCATATGAGCAGGCTTTTTGAAATGATAAGGATGGCCTGTTAACTGGCAGGCGAGCATCCTTTCGAAGAAATGATCAAGAACTTGTATATTGTTTGAGAAAGGCTTTACGCTTCCAGTCATAAAGTGAAAACTAAAGGTATTATCGCTATGGGCGCTTTTATAAGTAAGGTACGTGAAGCGGTATTGGGGCTACCCCTGGTTACTCGCATCGCGCGTTGTGTCCTGTCGATAAGCCCATCGGTTATTCAGTTCATTGCGCGTTATGTCCTGCCGATAAATCCATGTTTTCGCTATGAGCAGGGTAAAAATGTTAGCGAGAAAACCTCTTTTTTTAATAATTACCCTGTAAGCAAGCTGAAAGCTCCGTATGTATGTTCATCTCAATTGTGCAATATGGAATTTTTTGGCCTCCCGCTTTTCCAATACTGGATGGGTCTTCTCAAAATATCTCCCTCTATCAACAGAAAATATTGGGAATATGCGTATATCGCCCAAGCGCTTTATGAAAACGGGATGCTGAAACAAGGCAAAAGAGGTTTGGGATTTGCGTGCGGCAAAGAACCGCTGCCCGCTTTGTTTGCCGGTATGGGGTGCGAAATACTCGCCACGGATCTTGATGTAAACGATATTAGATCCACCAAATGGGCTGAAACTGATCAAAACACCATGAATGCGGTTGAAAACTTGAATGAACAAGGCATATGTTCGCCGGAGCAATTTGCCGAACGCGTGACGTTTCAGGCAATGGATATGAATGAAATTCCGGAGGAGCTTTGCGGAAAATTTGATTTCAACTGGTCAACTTGTGCCGCGGAGCATATCGGCGGAATGGAAAAGAGCATCAATTTCTTGACAGAAAACATAAAAACTCTTAAAAGCGGCGGGATAGCGGTGCATACGTTTGAGTTCAACCTGTCGTCAAATGACGATACATGCCTTGAGCCTGATTGCTTCATATTCCGCAAATGTGATGTGGAAAGCGCCGCACAGGCTTTGCAAGCGGCCGGCCATGAGGTTTTCCCCTTGAATTTCAAATCGGGAGCCTATTTTGCCGACAGTTTTGTCGATACTCCTCCATATATGAGGCACAATGCGCATCTGCGGCTTTTGATTAGAAAGTTCGTCGCCACCTCATTTGGTCTTATTGTGCGTAAAGGGTAGTGTCTCCTTAAATCCTGAAATTACGGTTGCCGCGGCTTTAGTTTGCCGCGATTAACGCTTACATCCGGATTTGTTATTAAGCATTAATTTCTAATTAGAACAACCTGTTGGTTTATAATGGTTTCAAGTCCATTTGCACGGCATTTCTGTTCGCTGTGAGTATAGACAATGCCACTTCAAATGAAGGATATGGATTAAAGCGCTTATAAATGGAGGCTTGTCATGTATTTTGAGCAAATCAGCACGCCCGGTCTTGGTTGTTATTCGTATGTCATCGGTTGTCCGTTAGCAGGCGTCATGGCTGTGGTTGACCCGCGTCGCGATATCGGCGTGTATCTTCGTATTACGGAAGAAAGCGGTATGCGCATCACGCATATCTTCGATACCCATGTGCATGCCGACCATATAAGCGGCGCTCAGGAGTTGCGCGCGTCAACCGGCGCGGATATTTACATCCACGAAAGCGCGCCTGTGAAGTATGAAGCTAAAAAACTCAAGCATGGGGATGAATTCAAGTTTGGCTACGCTGTCGTTCGCGCGCTTCATACTCCCGGCCATACGCCCAATTCCGTGTCGTTTCTGGTTACCGATCTGGCCCGTAGCCCGGAGCCTGAGATGATCCTGACCGGTGATTTGCTCTTTGTGGGGGATGTAGGCAGGCCGGATTTGCCAGGGAAAGAAATATTGGACGAGCAGGTGGAGAACCTCTATAAAGGCTTGTACAAAACATTAGGCTCATTGCCGGACTACCTTGAAGTTTACCCTGGCCACGGTCAGGGATCATTGTGCGGCCAGGGCATGAGCGCCAAGCCAGTTACAACTCTTGGCTATGAGCGGCTGGCCAACCCCATGCTCAAGTATCCTGATTTCGAGGAGTTCAAACACGCCATACTTTCAAAAGTGACCATGCGGCCACGGAGTTTTTCCAGCATTATCGCCACCAACATGAATGGCGCCGCTCTTTTGCCCAAGCTCGATACCGCGGAATACGCTCTCTCCGCTGACAAAGCAGACGAATTCCGTAAGGCCGGCGCGACCATACTGGATTTGCGTGATATGTTTTCCTATGGCGCGGCTCACATTCCCGGCAGCGTTAATGTTGATTTCTTTGGCGGCCTCGGCCTTAATTGGATCGGCGTAGCGGTGCCTCCCGGTGTGCCAATTGTGCTTGTCCTTCCACCCGGCAGCAGCTTTGAAGAAATGTGCGTCGAATTGCAGCGCATCGGCTACGACATGATAAAAGGTTGGCTTAAAGGCGGAATTAATGCCTGGGTTGACAGCGGCCGGCAGACCCAGAGCCTGTCGTATATTTCCTCTTCAGATTTGCGGGCGCGCCTTGCCGGACCAAAGCCTCCCGCTATACTTGATGTGCGTAGTCCGGATGAATTCAAAACCATGAAAATAGAAGGAGCTGTCAATCATACATTTGACCGCGTACTGGAAGGCATCTGCCCTGTGGGTCCAGATGTTGAGGCCGTCGTGGTTTGCCAAGGCGGTTTTCGCGCCAATATTGCTGCAAGTCTTATCCAGGCGCAAGGCCGCGCCAATATCAGTGTTCTTTCCGGCGGCATGAACGCGTGGCTTGCCGCCCAGCAAGCGCGTTGAGGGTCAAAAAGCCAAACGGGGTAAAAGGATAAACCCAGATCCGTCATTAGATGTGACATGCCCGGTACTCACATCGGACATCGCGGAGGGGCTTCTCCGCCGAGGCCGTCTCCGTTCGCCGTCCCTGGCTCACTGCGACTGCAGGCTTCCTTCGCTCTCGCCGTCCATGGCTTTGCTCGGAAGCCTATGCCCTCGTCGGAGAACCCCTCCGCGATTTCTGTCCGCTGTGAGTACAGACAATGTCACATCTAATGACGGATCTGGGATAAAACAATACGTTGATTATTATTGGTAACGCATGTACATTAAGACGTAGTGCCGGGTTTGACACCGCATTTGTCGCGAAGGCTGACGGAGGATGCCATGAATGTTACCAACGCCGCGCAGGTACAAATACTCTTCGGAATAGCGGCAGAAAAAGGAGTTCTCGAAATTCAGGCGAATGCGGTAAACAAGCTTTTGGAAAACGTCTCGGTTGAGTCGCCGCAAGCGGGAACTGATCTGTGCGCGGAGGCCTTGGCTGATTGCGGTGTCGGCACACAGGTGAATATTGTTGTTTGATTTATAGTCCGCGAGGGATAAGCCTTTAACAAAGTTTTTCCTGTCCGCAATTTCATCAACATCCATACGTTTGTTGACGATATGTTACAATGCCCATTCGGGTGATGGTTTAAATTTCACAGGAATTACAATGAATTACACACACATTCCTTTTTATAGATGGCGCCTGCTCATTGAGAGAATAAAAGGGTTAATGGTCAATATTGTCTGCGGCTTCATACCCTCTAAAAAATACCGAATACTTGTCAGAGAATATTTCCTGCTCTACCGTATCTGCCCCGGCCATCCCCCGCTGCCCGTCAAAAAACGTCTCCAGCCGATCAATCTGGCTTTTGGTTTTAACCTCGGATTTGCCCGCCAGACCGGGGTGGCCATAGCCTCGCTTCTGGCAAATTCCAAAAACAGATGCGCTTACAATATTTATTGCGTGGTGGATAATTCCGTAACTCCGGAACTCCGGGATTCTCTGGCGGGTCTGGTCAAAACACTGGATCATGATTCATCTATAACGTTTCTGGAAGCTAACCGGGATTTTGACCAATCGCTGCGCGGTTCCTGGTCTTTGGGCGTATATTACCGCCTGATGCTGCCTGCTTTGCTGCCTGAGCTGGACAATATAATTTATGCCGATGGCGATGTGATTTTCTGCCGCGACCTGCTTGAGTTGGCCGACCTTGATATGGGGGAACATCTTGTTGCCGGCGTCCAGGAAAAGCCCGGTGGCTATATCAATTCCGGTTTCCTGGTTTTGAATCTGGCCCAAATCAGACAAGAGAAAACCTATGAAGTCTGGCTGGAAACTTCCCGGCGGAAACAGTATGCCTATCCGGACCAGGATCTGTTGAATGTAACCTGCCAGGACCGAATTTTATATCTGCCGATAAAATATAATTTTCTCCGTACATATTACATGATTTACCGTAGAGGTCTTATCCATCCTTACGACCATCATGACTTAAAGTATAATACGGTAATGTTGCATTACTTTGGCGGGCTGAAACCATGGCACTCAACAAGGTATTATCTGCATGATCTGTGGTGGAAATATGCGCGGCTAACGCCGTTTTATGAAGATATGCTGGCGAAGTTAAAGACTTGATTTGAAATTGATATGAGTAATTTAGGTTAAGCCATGAATAAACAGAAATAGTGTGGTTTTGGGCTGTTATTTAATCCGTAAATCGGAATTGCTTAAGTCGAGTTCGAAAAAATCTGTAAATTCATAAAGCTTTCGCGGTTCTTTTGGCGGTCTTAGTCGCGAGCTGTTTCACTCTGTTCTTTGATGTTGAACCGGATCGAAATGAGCCTGGTTGACGCTATCGGCATGCCGAGTATTTTGGCCGGAGTGAAAGATGCTTTTTTAAGCGCATCGAGCGCTGCGTTGTCTAAATGCCTGTATCCGCTGGAACGGACGATCCTGGTTCCGGCCGGTTTGCCGTCAGCCGCCACTTCTGTTTCAAGTACGACGGTTCCCTCATGGCCGTGGAGCCTCGAATGCCGGGGATATGTCGGCTTGGGCAGATTGGCGATGGCGGCGGGGCTTGAAGTTCCCGCTGCTCCGTCTCCGGTGCCGCCGCCGATTCCGCCTCCGTTTCCTCCGGGATTTTCGTGTAGCTCGTAGGCGCTGTGCTCAACACTGTTTTCTCCATAGCCGTCCCGCGTCCATATTTCTTGGTAGCCGGTTTCCTCCCGGCCGGACTCTTGCCGCGCAGTTTTCTCGGTTAGCCCAGACTCCTTCGCTGGTTCCAGCCGGGCGGATTCCTGGTCTGGCCGCGGATCGGGTTCTGGCCTTACGGATTTGGGCTTCGGGCGCTCCGGGGGGTGTGCTGTCACGCGGTGCCTCCCCGGAGCCCCTGAAGTCATGGGTTTAACGTGATTTCCCGAAGCTTCGGACCCCCCGGCGTTTCCCGGCGATTCGATGCTCATGAAAATGACCGATGCCTGCCTGCCAAGGGCGGCTATTCCGGCGTTGGCCGACAAGATTCCCGACAAAACGGCGGCATGTATGGCCACCGAAAAGACGAGCGGGTATCTGAGAGCGCGTGAATTCATCAGAACGAGAGCCGTATTCCTCCATAAATAGAAAACCTTTGAGTTCCGTATCCGAACACCTCTTCATAGTTTTTGTCGAAGAGATTTTTTATGCGGCCAAGGAGTGTGATGTTTTTCGTGATGCCGTAGGAAGCGGCCAGGTTGACAAGCGTGTAACTGTTCAGTTTTACCCGGCTGGACGGGTACGAGGAGTAATCAAAATCGTCGCGGTTGTCCATCCAGATGACTTCCAGGTCGACATTGCCTTTTGCGAGGAAACGGTAGTTTGTGCCAAACGCCACTTTGTTTCTGGGCCTTCGCAGCAGTCTTTCATCTGTGGTTTTATCTTTCGCGTCGGTGTAGGTGTACCCGGCCCGTAACGACAGATCTTCTGTCAGCTTGCCGTGCAGGGTTGCTTCGACGCCCTCGGACTTCGCTTTCCCCACGTTCACATATTTAGACGTTGCGCTGTCAAAATCGACCAGGTTTTTGAAGTTATTGCTGAAATAGGTTATGCCGAATGTCAGGCGCTCCTGGAGAAACGACTGTTCTATTCCGGCATCCCATCCCGCGCTTTTTTCGGGGGCCAGGTTTATGTCGCCATATGAGGAATAGAGCTGGTAGAGCGACGGCGCCTTGAATCCTGTCCCGTAGCTTCCCTTTATCCGGGTCGAGGTTTCACGGAACAGGTAAGAGGATGCCGCGCGGAAGGTGGATTTTGTCCCGAATCTGTTGTGGTCATCCACACGCGCTCCAAGGGTTGTGAACCAGGAGTCCCATAGCCGGATCTGGTCCTGGATATAGAAGCTGGTGGTCCGGGCGTACTGCTTTGCGAAGTCGTCGGAATAGGGGCCCCACATGCTTTCCGAATAATACGTGGAGTTTGCCGTCTCCCTTTTCGTTTCAACTCCCAACGTAAGCGTGTTGGTTTCGTGGAGATAGAGGTTGTGCTGCCAGTCGAACTTGACGATCTGCCCGTCGTATGTGCTCCGGTCGAGATCGAAAGGATGGGCCGCGTCGGTATCGTTTCTGAATTTCTGGTTATGGTCGCTTAAAGAGAAGCCGAATTTCTGTTCCCATAGATCATTGAACAGGGAAAGCCGCGATTGCGCCCGCAGGAAAAGTTTTTTCGTCCTCCCCGTGCTGTTCGGGTCGTCGCCGCCCGCGCCTCCGAAGTTGTCGAGATCGAAAGCGCTGTTGATGTATCGCAGGACAAGATCCGCGTCGAAGTTCCTGGAGGGCGTTACTCCTACCCGCGTGGAGAGTGTTGTGCTTGCGTAGCCGTCTCTTTCCGTGTTTCCTCTTTTTTCATTGGCGGCGGAGAATCCGCTTGTATCCGTGCGGGAGATATCCAGGGAATAGTTGAAGATGCTCGCGCTTCCGCCAAGCCATGCGTGTTCGTTGAAAGTGCGATAAGATCCGCCCTCCGCCGACAGGAAGCCGGACAATTTTCCGGAGCCTTTTTTCGTGATGATATTGATGACGCCCCCCATGGCGTCTGAGCCGTAGAGGGTGCTTTGCGGCCCCTGGACGATCTCGATGCGCTCGATGTTGCCGGCGTCCATTTTGCCAAAATCAAATCCTCGTGCCGTAGAAGAGGGGTCGTTCATCTCCACTCCGTCGATAAGGACAAGGGTGTGCTCCGATTTTGCCCCTCGCATGAACACGGAAGCGACCTGGCCTTGACCTCCGGATTGCGCGACGTTTAGCGAAGGCACGCTACGCAGCACATCGGCAACGGTGGTCTTGCCCTGCTCCTGTATCTGTTCGGCTGTTATGACGGTGACGGAGCTTCCAACTTCGCGCCCAGGTGTTTCAAGCCGGGTTGCGGTTACCACGATTTCATCCATGCCTTGCTGTTGTCCGACCGGGTCTGTTTCTCCGGCGGCCGGAAAAGGCGGCGCGGCGAGCAAAAACGCCAATACAGTGACAATTGTGACAATTCCGGTTCTTTTCAAGTTTTTCTCCTTCTTCCCGCGAAGAATTGGTGGAGTTTATGCCGCCGGAACAGGTCTCCTGGCTCTCGTTCGTCCTACTTGCCGACAGCCTTCCCGCCCGTTTTTTAGGGCAGTGGCTTGCCTTGCGGCGTTCGTCACGATTACAGTCGCGGGGCGGCGGAGGTTTTGCACCTCCTTCCCTTTGATCCTGCGGCATCCTCTTTATACTGTCCGATTTCTTGTCCTGGCCAGAGTAGCGCGCGGCCGCGCATCACCTCACTTTCTTCGCAAAATAAAAAATCCCCGGGCGTATCACCTGACGCCCGAGGATGCCGTTTTTCATCCTTTTTAAGCGCCGCCTCCAGTCCGCGTGGGGCGAAGCTGTAACTTTGTCGTTTCCAAGAGCAGGTCTTCCGGCTTCCGGATCATCCTACCTGCCGCGCCTTCCCGTCCGTCTTTTAAGGGCAGTGGCGTTTCTTGCGGCATTCGTCCCCGGTTACGGCGGCGGGACCGCGACGGATTCGCACCGTCTTCCCTTTTATGGCCATACGGCCACTCTTCAAGCGGATTAATACCACAAGCTTTAGGCGCAACTCAAGTTTGTATACAAGCAAGCGTCTTTGGCACGTCGTGGACCGCGTAAAGTCCTCTGCGATGGCCGCCGCAAGTGATGCGGTTTCCGCGCGGGAAACGTATGGCTCAACTATGGTTATTATGGGCGGCTGTATTGAGCGCGAGACCTCTCCCGCAGGGGGCCTCTGTTTCGCAGTGCAGCCAAGGATGGCGGAACAAGAAACAGGGCAGTGCAGCGTGCCAGGGATGGCACGCAAACGTGCCCGAGGGAGAGGGTCTCAAGCGAAATAAGCCGCCCATAATAACCAGTAAAGATTACGGTATCGCTTTGCTCTACCTTTACAACGTTCCTGAATAGGGATAAGTTGTTTTTAGTTTAATGAGCGGAAATGCGTTCCTCCGGAGGCAAAGCGTGATGGATCGCGACCTCATCGAAAAGTGCCGTTTGGAGCTGATGCGGCAGCTCAACGAGGCGGCAACGGAAGCGGAACGGACGGTTGCCGACATGACGACCGTCGAAGAGGAAAATTTTCCAGACCCCACCGATCGGGCTCTTCTCGAATCTAACCGGAACTTCACCTTGCGTCTGCGTGATCGTGAACGCAAACTTGTGGCGAAAATCAAACAGGCCATCAAGCGGATCGAGAGCGGTACGTTCGGAGTTTGCGAAGGTTGCGGCGGCGAGATCGAGGAAAAGCGGTTGGTTGCCCGGCCGGTCACCTCTCTTTGCTTCGACTGCAAAACAGAAGAGGAGGAAGAAGAGGTTCGATAGCCCTCCTCCCGTAATGTATTCTCAAGCCCCACTACATCCGGAGGCGATATGACGGATTTGCGCAAAGATCCGATTACGGGTCGATGGGTCATTATTTCTAAAGAGCGCGCAAAACGTCCGCATGGGTTTGCGCGGGAGCCGTTGGACCGCGGAGACAGCGAACTGTGTCCTCTTTGCCCAGGCAACGAGCGAATGACCCCGCCTGAAATACTTGCCTACCGGGACAGCGGCGGTCCGAACGACTCTAACTGGACGCTCAGGGTGGTGTCCAACAGGTTTCCAGCTTTGCGCATCGAAGGGGAACTGGGGAAAACAGCCGACGGGATCTATGACCGGATGAACGGCATCGGCGCGCACGAAGTTGTCATCGAGAATCCCAGCCACGATGTTGATCTGTTTGATCTTCCTGAAAAGCAGTTCCAGAATGTGCTTTGGGCATACAGAGAGCGTTTTCTCGACCTTAAGAGGGATCATCGCTTCAAGTCGGCTATCGTTTTCAAAAATCACGGTTTGGCCGCGGGCGCGGCGCTTGCCCACAGCCACTCGCAGATTATCGCGCTTCCTATCGTTCCGAAGCGGGTGATGGAAGAGTTGCTGGGAGCCAGGGAGTATTACCGGTTCCGAGACCGGTGCGTGTTGTGCGATATCGTTATGCAGGAGATGGAGCAGAAAATTCGCATTGTCGAGGAGACCGCTGAATTCCTGGTTTACGCGCCATACGCTCCCCGTTTTCCGTTCGAGACCTGGATAGTGCCGAAGCGGCACCAGTGTGCGTACGAGATGATCAATGAAAACCAGGCGTACGCGCTGGCGGCGGTTTTTCGTCGGACGCTGCGGAGGCTGAACATCGCTCTTGAGAATCCTTCGTTCAACTTCATAATCCACAGCGCCCCGTTTGAGGAAGGGGCGTCTGATTTTTATCACTGGCATGTGGAGATCATGCCGAAGATGACCAATGTGGCGGGGTTTGAGTGGGGGTCGGGATTCTATATAAATCCTACGTCGCCAGAGGAGTCCGCCAAATTTCTCCGGGAGCTGCCTGAATGATGGCAGCGCTATGAAAGTTCTTCAGGTCGCGGCCGAGGCGGTTCCGTACGCCAAAACGGGCGGGCTTGCCGATGTTGCCGGCGCTTTGCCGAAAGCGTTGCGCGGGCTTGGGGTGGAGACAGACCTTATTCTGCCGTTTTACCGGGATGTCAGAGGCTGCCGGTTATATTTTCGAGGATCACCGGAAGAAATTAGCGTTCGGGTTGGAGACAAGGAAGAGCCGGGCGCGGTGGAGGAAGTTCGGGAGGCAAGCGGCGCCCGCGTTTTTTTAGTTCGCAACGACAGGTATTTTGATCGCGAGTTTCTTTATGGAACCCGCGATGGCGATTATGGCGACAATTGCGAACGGTTTACTTTTTTTTGCCGCGGCGTCATAGAGTGGATCATGCAAACAGGCCGCCGGTACGATGTCATTCATTGCCACGACTGGCAAACCGCGCTGATTCCCGTATATATGAAGACGCTGTATGCGGACGCGGAATCGCTTGCCGACGCCGCTTCCGTCTTTACCGTACACAATCTCGGCTACCAGGGACTCTTTTATGACAATGACCTGCCGACGACGGGGCTTGGGTGGGATCTGTTTACACACAAGGGGCTTGAATTTTACGGCAGGGTCAACTTGATGAAGGGGGGGCTGGTGTTCGGGGATATCCTGTCCACAGTTTCCGAAACATACAGCCGCGAGATTCAGAAAGAGGAGTTCGGGTACGGACTCGAAGGCGTGCTGTACGAGAGGCGGAAAGAATTGTTCGGAATCGTCAACGGCGCCGACTACGAAGAATGGAACCCCGCGACCGACCGGTGGATCACGGCGAACTACAGCGCCGGGGATCTTTCCGGCAAGGCGGCATGCCGCCGGGATCTGCTGGCCGAGTTCGGGTTTCCCGACGGGGACGACTTTATTATTGGGATCATTGGCCGTTTTACTTCGCAAAAAGGGTTTGACCTGATTGAGCGGGCGGGGGACTGGCTGGCCGGGCAACCGTTGCGCCTGGTAATTATCGGGAGCGGGGAGCGCCGTTACGAGGAGTCGATCATCGGACTTGGGCGGAAATACCCGGAGCGGATAGCCGTCCGCGTGGCGTACGACACCGCGCTTGCGCGAAAGATCGAAGCCGGGATGGATGCCTGCCTCATGCCGTCCCGTTACGAGCCGTGCGGACTGAACCAGATATACAGCCTCAAATACGGAGCCGTTCCCATCGTTCGGAATACCGGAGGGCTGGCCGACACGGTGGTGGATGCGGATCTGTACCCAAAAGACGGGGATGGTTTTATCTTTAACGAGTATAGCCCGGAGGCGCTGAAGGGCGCCGTCTCCAGGGCGCTTGCCGCTTTTGCCGACCGTTCGCGCTGGAAGGCCATCATCCTGCGCGGCATGAAAAAAGATTTTTCGTGGGACGCGTCGGCCCGTAAATATATCGGCCTGTACGAAAAAGCCATTGGGAGGAGAAGAAAAAGATAAGAAGGTCAAACCCGTTAGCCAAAAAGGATATAAAGAACCGCCACATAGGGCGTAAAACGTATGTTTGTTCTTACTCAGATCAAAAAAGCTACCATAAACAGCTTTGCGCGACTTTCCCGATTTGGGAGTCAACGGGTTCCGGATTGGGTTGAGCACACCACCAGATTTTTGAATTTAAACATTTTAACCGGAGCAAGAAAAATGAATCGCTTGGCGCAAGCATCTTTTATGGCCGCCCTGTTTTTTGTTGTGTTGTCTTCAGGCTGTCAAACACTCAATACGCTAGTGGATCCGACACAACCGATAGTATACGACTCGTCCGTACCGGCGGAGCAAACCAGTATATTGTCGCAATGCACGACGATTAAAATAAAGAAAATTAACGGAAAATCCATGTTCCGGTACAGCCGCATGATTATTCCAGCGGGTACGCATGAGTTTGTGGTTGACTATAGTTGGGATACTCCCGTTACCCCTGTTACTCCCGCTGGCGGCAAAAGAGAACGTCATTTCAGAAACAATATTGCCGTAAGCTACAAACTCATCGCAGGGCATGAATATTTTATGTGCGCGAAAGAGGATTCCTTCAAGCGGACAGTGGGAATTGTGCTCACGGATCTTACCGAGAAGGAAGCTGAGTCCAAGAGAGAAAAGGCACAGGTTGAGGAGAAATTTAAAGCAAGGCTACCGGTTGAGTCATCCAAGCCGACCCGGTTTGAGGGCACATGGGTTGGTGCTTCTTGGCCCGTTAAGAACACCTCGGTTACGGTTACCGGAAATACCTGGCAGTGTGTCAGAAACAACAACGAGCTTGGCGAAAAGGGACTATTTATTATAAAGGGTGAAACTATTACATTTTTTCAGCTTTATAGTTGGAATAGCCAGCTTGGCGAATGGCGTCCGTTTGAGGATTATAGGAATGCTGTTTTCGAATATCGGTTCACATTTGAAAAAGACGGCGGTTTGTGCCTGACAGGGATAAAAGGTATCTCTTATATGGGTGGTACATTCTTCAAGAATCAGACACGATGATGCATCTATAAAAATAACTGTTGGAATAACTATTTTTGAACTTTTGGATGCCACCTCAAAGATGAATAAGGGAAACGAGCGCTGTTATTAGAACTTCAAAATCGGGTTGTTATAGAGCAGTGACGTAATTGGATTGATTTTCGGGAAAAACAATGGCTGTGAAACATGAGCTTGGCGACATACGCGGGAAGGTGGAGGAAGGGATACGCCTGTCCGACGAGGATGCGCTCGCGTTATACCTTTCGCGGGATCTTCTTTCCATCGGGGAGATGGCGCAGATCGCCAACCGCAGGGCGAACGGCGACCGGGTGCATTTTATCGTCAACCGTCACATCAACCCCACAAACATCTGCGTGAACCGCTGCCGGTTTTGCGCTTTCAGCAAGAAAAAGGAAGATCAGTCCGCCTACACGTTGACCATGGAAGAGATCTTGCGCCGGGCGCATGAGGCGTGGGAGCAAAACGCCACTGAAATACATATCGTCGGAGGGCTGCACCCTGACCTGCCGTTTGACTTTTACCTCGACATGCTGCGGTCTTTGAGGGAGCGGTATCCCGCTATCCATATACAGGCGTTTACCGCCGTCGAGATCGACTATTTCGCGCGGATTGCCGGGCTGTCTCTGGCCGAGGTGATATTGCAACTTAAAGAGGCGGGGTTGGGAAGCTTGCCCGGCGGCGGCGCCGAGATCTTCGCGCCGCGGGTGCGTGAAAAGATATGCCCGGAGAAGATCTCCGGCGACCGATGGCTTGAGGTGATGGAGGCGGTTCACGCGGCGGGCCTGAAAAGCAACGCGACCATGCTGTACGGACATGTGGAGACGCCCGAGTCGCGGGTGGACCACATGCGGCGTCTGCGGGAGCTGCAAGACCGCACCGGCGGTTTTCAGTCGTTCATACCGCTGGCGTTCCAGCCAGGGAACACGGACATCGTAAAATCGCCCACGACGGGGGTGGAGGATCTGATGGCGCTGGCTGTCGGGCGTCTCTATCTGGATAACTTCCGGCACATCAAAGCGTTCTGGATCAATATCGGATCAAAGCTGTCACAGCTCTCGCTATTTTTCGGTGTTGATGATATTGACGGCACCGTGGTTGAAGAAAAGATCTCCCACGCCGCCGGCGCGATGACCGGCCAGGAGATGATGGTGGACGACCTGGTTGCCATGATCCGGCAGGCGGGAAAAACTCCGGTCGAGCGGGATACGCTCTACAATATTGTCCGCGAGTGGCCTTCGTAGGGAAAGGCCGAGACCGCTTTGACAACTTCTCATTGCCGGTCAGGTGAAACAGGTTTTTAACGAGATGATAATCGCGGATAGATAACGCGCCGGACATTAACGAAGCATGCGAATTTCAGTAAATGAAGGAACGCGGCTGCTGTGTAAAACCCCGCTTTTTGATCTGGGGCGGGCGGCGGACGACACGCGCCGGAAACTGCATCCGGAGAACGTCGTCACCTACATCGTCGATCGAAACATCAACTATACGAATGTCTGCGCGTGCGGATGCAGCTTCTGCGCGTTCTACCGGAAAAAGGACGCTGCGGACGCTTATGTTCTTTCAGAAGAAGAGCTGTCCGCCAAGATCGAGGAAACGATTGCCGCCGGCGGCGTCCGTATCCTGCTTCAGGGCGGGCTGCACCCCGACTGGAAAATTGAAGACGCGGTCCGGCTGGTTAGCGCGGTAAAGCGCCACCCGATCCGGCTTCATGGGTTTTCTCCTCCGGAGATATGGCACTTCGCGGAGCAATCGGGAAAAACGATTGCGGAGGTTATCGCCGCGCTGAGAGAGGCCGGGCTGGATTCAATCCCCGGAGGCGGCGCGGAGATCCTCGACGACGAGGTGCGGCGGCGGGTTAGTCCGAGCAAGATCGGCTGGGAACGGTGGGCCGGGGTGATGCGGGAAGCGCACCGGCAGGGGCTTCGGACCACGGCTACGATGATGTTCGGGAGCGTGGAAACGCCGGAGGCGATTGTCAGGCATATCCTGCGGGTCCGGGAGTTGCAGGACGAGACAGGCGGCTTTACAAATTTTATCCCCTGGACATTCCAGCCGGCGAATACGGAGCTGGCAAAAGATCCGGCTTTCAGTGAGAGCTTGCCGTCGGGCTTTGGCAATACGGTCGGATACCTGAAGGTTCTGGCGCTGTCGCGGATTCTGCTCCCCGACATCCCAACCGTACAGGTGTCGTGGGTGACCATGGGAGCCAAGGTTGCGCAGATGGGGCTGTTCTTTGGCGCGGATGATTTCGGCAGCACGATGATGGAGGAAAATGTCGTCGCCTCCGCGGGCGTATCATTCCGGATGTCGGAAGAGGAGATCGTTTCCGTCATACGGGATTCCGGATTCACCCCGGCGAAAAGACCGGCGGAGTGACCGGGGCGAAGAAACGCCGCTCTGAAGCTGCCCGAAACGCCTCGGCATGCGCGGCTTCTTCGCTCGAAACTCTCTCCTCCATGTACGTTTGCAAACCATCTTTACTGTCCGCCTCAATACAGCGGACATCGCATGGGAGCTTCTCCTTTGGGTACGCTCGCTCGTCCTCCATGACTCGCGTCGCTGTCCTGTTTCTTGGCGAAGCCCTCCTTGGCTGCACTGCGAAACAGAGACACCCTACGGGAGAGGTTTCTCGCTCGGCGCCGCCCATGCTTGTAATTGAGCCTGTTAAGTCGGCATTTCTCGCGCAAAACCGCATCCATTACGGAGGACGATATCCGCCATAGTATGTCAGACGGAACCAGTTCGGCCTCCATGCCTGCCCCATTTCCGCCGCTGAACTTATCTATGTTTCAGGTTTTGCGGGTCTCGCGCTGAGAAAAAAATGGCGCGGAGGGCTCCACCTCCGCGCCTTGTTTCTTATAGAAGCGCCTTACCCCCTGATCTTTTTATGCCGGGGCGGGCTTGAAACTCCTTTTGAAAAGTTATGGCTGCAAATGCGTAGGTATGGCCGCCGGTATTTGCGCCGCCGTCTGCCAATATAAGACCGGCAACTGGTAGCCGGGCTTGATATCTCCGCCCCACTTCCAGGGGTTGCCGTTGTTAGGGAAGGCGGCGATCCAAGATAATGGAGAGGACCCGTAGTAGGTTTTGGATGTGGCGGTTGCCTTGATGATGCTGGCGCCGTTGGGGCTTGTTTCATCGGCGCTGATTATGAGCGTGCTGTCTCCTCCGACCGTCATGCGGTCGAAGGCCACGTTACGGGTCATGTCGCCGCCGAAGGAACTACCCACCACGCGCCCAAAGGTTGTATCTACGCCGAACTCACGTATGATCTTCGGATTCAAAGCGGCGCACTGCGTAACGAGGCCGGAGCCAAGGAATCCCACTATGCCGCCTGTTAGACTATTCATGCCGCTGATCTCGCCCGTGGCGTAGCAGTTGCTAACTACGCCGCTTTCTCCGGGGGTTTCATCGACCCCTCCCACTATGCCGCCGACACGGGAATAGCCTCTGACATTGCTCGTGGTGTAGCAGTTGCTTATGCCGCAGTTGGCGCCAAAGGCCTGAACCATTCCCGCTATGCCGCCGACACTGGAAGAGCCTCTGATATTGCCCGTGACATAGCAGTTGTTTACGCTGCCGTCTCTAAGAAATCCCACGATGCCGCCGACATAGTTGAAGTTGCTATTAACCTCCGCGCCTTCCACTCCAAGGTTTTCAACGGTTCCGCCTGCTATAACGCCAAAGAGGCCGGCGTACGGTGGGTCGTAATTGTCGATAAATAGATTGTAAACGGTTTTGCCGGCGCCCTCAAAGTGTCCGGTGAACGCGTGGCTCCAGTCCCCTATGGGCGTCCAGCCTGTGCCTGTTCTGTACGCCGACAGATCAATATTATTGGCAAGCTTGTAGTGCTGGCCGTCAGGCTCCGTGCCGCTATTTACCCGGTCGGCTAATGCCGCCAGATCTTGCGCCGTACTGATAAGGTACGGGTCCCAGGGTGTTCCGGAGCCGGCCGATGTGCCGCCGCCACCGCCGTCACCGCCACCGCAGGCCGCAAACCCAAGGAGCAGTACCGCCATTGCGGCAAGCGCGATCCTTCGGAATGATTTTGCTCTTGAAAAGTCCGTCACCATTGGTAACTCCTTTGTATTTGTCCGGTCGTGGTGTGGATGAAAAAAAACCGGCGCATCCCTTTTTTGGAAACGCCGGTTTTTTTCAGGTAATTGAGATCTGGAAGCTGTTTTGAATCAGTTACAGCGCATGCGCTATAGGTCAAAACCCGCGCTAAATTTATGTGCGGAGGGGAGGATTCAAGAACATTTTTTATATTAAATAGTTGGTTTTGCATGTGAAGGCAGTTTTTCACGAGTTTTGCCGGGCGTCAACGTGGAAGCCGCGAAAACCCAAACCGCGGAACCAAAGACATTCATGAGTCCAAACTGTGGTTTAGGGACAAACATATGGTTTGCGGCGGAGCGGTTTGCGCCATATGGGACAATACAACCGGGTGGCGCGTCAATGGCGTATAATTAGCAGTTCGCGGATGTTTTAGTCGTGAGCTCTTAAGGTGTCTTGGGCTTTTTTGCCTTAAGCAGCGCGGGGGTCGGAATTTCCGCGCTACGGATATTGCCTGTGTGAAGCGTTGGGCCAAAATGTGAAAAGAGGTGTTTAGCTGATGCTCGACCTGAAATTCGTTCGGGATAATATTCCAGCGGTCGAAGAAATGCTCAAAAAACGGCGCTCCTCCGTGTCGCTCGAAGGATTTGTCGATATGGACAAGAAGCGGCGGACACTGCTTGTCGAAGTCGAAAGCATGCGGGCGGAGCGCAATTCGGCTTCGGAGGAGATAGGGCGGCTTCGGCGCGAAAAGAAGGATGCCGCGGAACTGATGGGGCGCATGAAGGAGCTTTCTGAACACCTCAAAGGATTGGAGGCGAATCTGCCGGAGATCGAGCATCGGATGGAGGAGTTCCTGCTTGCCATCCCGAACGTGCCCGACCCGTCTGTTCCCGATGGGGCCGGAGAAGAGGATAACCCGGTCGTCCGGACATGGGGGCAGCCTCGCGTTTTCGATTTTCCGGTAAAGGATCATGTGGATCTGGGTCTGGAGCTTGGCATTCTTGATTTCGACCGGGCGGCAAAGATTGCGGGCGGGCGGTTTTGTCTGTCAAAGGGAGCGGCGGCGTTGATGGAGCGGGCGTTGGTCAATTTTATGTTGGACATCCATACCCGCGAGCATGGCTACCTTGAAGTGCTGCCTCCTTTTATGGCGAACAGCGCTTCGTTTATCGGGACCGGGCAGCTTCCCAAATTCGAAGAGGATCTGTTCCGGGTGGAGGGGACCGACTATTACCTTGTGCCGACGGCGGAGGTGCCGGTGACCAATATTGTCCGGGACGAGATCCTTCCGGGAGAGACGTTTCCCCTGAAGATGGCCGCGTACACTCCGTGTTTTCGCGCGGAGGCCGGCACCCACGGAAAAGATACCCGCGGGATGATACGGCAGCATCAATTCAGCAAGGTGGAACTGGTCAAAGTGTGCCACCCGGAGCAGTCCGCAGCCGAGCTGGAATTGCTGACGGCTAACGCCGAGGAGATTCTGAAGCGGCTTGGTTTGCCGTACCGCGTGGTCATTCTGTGTACGGGCGACATGGGGTTTGCCGCCGCCAAGACATATGACATCGAAGTCTGGCTCCCTTCACAGGGAAAGTACCGGGAGATATCTTCCTGTAGCGACTTCTCCGATTTCCAGGCGCGCCGGGCAAAGATCCGCTTCCGCGACGGCGCCGGCGGCAAGACCCGTCTTGCGCATACGTTGAACGGGTCCGGGCTTGCGGTGGGACGCGCTATAGTGGCGATTCTCGAAAATTATCAAAGAGACGACGGCACGGTTGATATACCGGAGGCGTTGCGGTCTTACATGGGCGGGATGGAGCGGATTACAAGGAAATGATAGAATTGCCTATGGCCCCGAAATATCAGGGAATGGTTGTAATCCACGCGGCAATGATCCGGAAAAAATGCCGGGTGGCTGGTTATCGGCCGGCCGATTGATTTATTTCAGGGAGATAAAACTTTTATCCGTTACCGGCGAATGAATCAGGGGAATGCGCGAGAATTCTGTGCGCCGGGGCAAGTTCTGTCGGCAAGAGCTTTGTTTTGGTTCGTGAATTCATGATGGAGCGGCGACCGGCATGGAATTGATACGGACGGCAAGGCAAAAGCTTGAGGAAGAGGCGCAAAAGATAGAGTACGAGCTGCGCGTCACCCTGCCAAAAGAGATTCAGGAGGCGATGGGGCAGGGCGACTTATCCGAAAACGCCGAATATGAAGCGGCCAAGGAGCGGCAGGCAACGCTTCATGGACGCCTTGTGCAGATTCAGAAGCGGCTTTCAGATCTATCCCGCATCGAGGTTGGCAACATCCCGAAAGACCGGGTGGGGCTTGGCAGCAAAGTGACCGTCGAGAATCTGGAAGAAGGCGGGGAGATCACTTATACCCTGGTGGTTCCCGAACTTGCCGACGGAAACAAGTTTTACGTGTCCATCGCTTCTCCGGTGGGGCAGGGGTTGATGAATCGCAAAGTAGGCGATACAACGACCATCACGATTCCTCGCGGGATGCTGGAATACGAGGTCCGCCGGGTTGTAACCGTGTTCGGAGACGTTCTGGAGTAACCCGGAAAGAGCGGATCAGGCCAGAGCGGGGAAATGTTTTCGGACTTCCTCCGCCATCTTTTTCACGTCTTCCGAGCGCGAGCGCGGGCAGACCAGCACCGCGTTTCCGCACCGTATAATTACCGTGTCTTCCATCCCTATAGCCGCGACCAGGCCGCTGTCGGTCCGCGCCAGCGTGTTTTTGCAGTCGGTCAGGATTGCGTTCCCGAATGTGACGTTTCCGCCTCCCTGGCTTAGAAATTCGTGGAGGGAGCGCCAGGTGCCCAGATCGTTCCAACCCATATTGGCCGGGAGAACCAGAATCTCTGTTTCTTTTTCAAGCAGGCCGTAGTCGATGGAGATCGACGGTATCCGGCGGTAAGCCGCTGAAAGCCGCTGCGTGAATCCGTTTTTTGCGCCCGACACGGCTTTTCCGATTGCTTCGCTTACATCCGGGAGATATTTCGCAAAGCTTTTGGCAAGCGTGTCGTTGCGGAAGAGGAAAACTCCGCTGTTCCAGTCGAAGCGGCCCGAGCGCAGGAACCGCCTGGCGGTTGAAAGGTCCGGTTTCTCCGCGAAGCGGGCCACGCGGAAGGCTCCCTTGATCTTTCCGGGAAACGACGCCCCTCGCTCTATATACCCGTAGCCGGTGGACGGATGGGTCGGCGGAATGCCGAGGGTAACGAACCGTCCGGTTTCACGGGCCAGCCTAAGACCTTTACGAATGACAGCCAGGAAGGCCTGGACATTCGCGATGGCGTGGTCGGCGGGGGTGATAAGTAGTACCGCGTCGGGATCGTTTCTGGCGATTACCGTGGAAGCCAATGAGATGGCGGGGGCGGTGTTTTTTCCTTCCGGCTCCAGGAGAATGTTTTCCTTGTTGATTCCAAGAGCGCGGTGGGAAAGGTGCCGGGCGTCCTTGCGTCCCGCGACAACCCAGATCCGTTCTTGCGGAAAGACTGGGCGCAGCCGGTCAAGCGTTTCCCGGATCATGGCCCCGCCGCCTGTGAGATTCAGAAACTGCTTTGAGCGGTTCGAGCGGCTTTCCGGCCAAAACCTAAGCCCGGAACCGCCGGCCAGCACTATTGCGTGATCCATCGACATCCCCCCGGAAGGCCGCATTTGGAGTAGAATACTCCTATGGTAGAGAAGCTTAAGAAAAGTTTTATAACCGGGCTTTTCGTCCTGCTCCCCCTGTGGTTGTCCATAGCCATCATCACCTGGTTATTCGGAGTAATCGACAACCTGTTTGTGCCGCTTCTCGAAGCTTCCCTGCGCCGGGCGGTTCCCTGGATGCCGCATATTCCTGGCATGGGTATCCTCACGGGCCTGATTATCATACTCATCCTGGGCTTATTTGCGCGAAACGTGGTGGGGAAGCGGATTGTTGACGCAATAGAGCGGCTCATTGATCGTATTCCCGGATACCGCCAGATATATTCCACAGTTAAACAGCTAACGAATGCCTTCTCATCGGAGAACAAAGGATCTTTCAAAACAGTGGTGCTTGTTGAGCATCCAAGGGAAGGGGTTTACATCATCGGGTTTCACACGGCGACCGTTGAACACAATGGGCGTAATTTTGCGATTGTGTACTTTGCTACGAACCACCTGTATCTGGGGGACGTGTTCCTGTTTCCCGAGGAGAAGGTGGTACGGCTGGATATGCCGGCTGATCAGGCTATCCGGCTGCTGATGTCCGGAGGGATCGTGTGTCCGCAGCGGTTGAACAGCTACCTCTGCTTGGAGAAAGAACCGCCCGCTTCGCCTCAAGCTTGACATCGAAGTTTGCGTGCCGGTAAGATTGCAAAATCATGAAAACGGCGAAGATCAATATGCGTTTGCGGAGAATGCCGGTGCTCACCCTACCTTGCTCACATAGGAGCCGGACCGCCGCCTGAGCGAATATATAAACGCATGCGCAAATTGGGCCGCGGGGCCGTCAGGTTTCCGCGGTTTTTGTTTTTTATCGACACCCCCGTGAAGCCGTATTCGGGGGTTTTCATTTTTTTAAGACCGAAAGAAAAGGAGAAAGCGGATGGCGGAAAAAGTATTTATTTTCGACACGACTTTGAGAGACGGAGAGCAGGTTCCCGGAGCAAAGCTTGCCATAGATCAAAAGATAGAGATTGCCAGACAGCTGGAAACGCTCAATGTTGACATCATAGAAGCGGGGTTTCCCGCGTCATCTCCCGGCGATTTTGAGTCGGTGCGGGCGGTTGCGAAGGCGGTGCGCGGGCCGATAGTCACGGGTCTTGCGCGGGCGGTGAAGAAAGATATCGATGTGTTATGGGAGGCTGTGAAGGCGGCGAAGCGCCCCCGTATCCACACATTCCTAGGGACATCGGACATCCACATACAAAAGAAGTTCCGCGCCGACCGGGAGAAGATCCTCCAGTGGTGTGTCGATACGGTGAAGTATGCCAGGTCGCTGTGCCGCGACGTGGAGTTTTCCACGGAGGACGCTTCCAGGACCGACTTCGAGTACCTTTGCCGCACCATAGAGGCGGTCGTCAAGGCCGGGGCTACGACGATCAATATCCCGGACACTGTGGGTTACGCCATGCCGATGGAGATGGCGGACCGTGTGCGACGCCTGAAAGAAGCGGTTCCCGCGCTGGACAAGGCTATCCTTTCGATGCATTGCCACGACGACCTCGGGTTGTCCACTGCCAACACACTGGCCGGGGTTCTCGCCGGGGCGCGTCAGGTCGAGGTGACGGTCAACGGAATCGGCGAGCGGGCCGGCAACGCGTCGCTTGAAGAGGTGGCGATGGCGATCAAAACCCGCAAAGACATCTACAAGGGGCTGCATGTCGGCTTGAATATGAAGGAAATAGCCAGGACCAGCCGGATGGTGTCCAAACTCATGGGGCTTCCGGTCCAGAGAAACAAAGCCATCGTGGGCGCCAACGCTTTCGCGCACTCATCGGGCATCCACCAGGACGGCATAATCAAGGACAGGTCAACTTACGAGATTGTCCGGCCGGAGGATGTCGGCGTAACGGCGCACACATTCGCGCTTACGGCGCGCTCCGGGCGGGCCGCGCTCAAGCATCACATCGCTTTGCTTGGGCATTCTCCAGGCGATGCGCAGGTGGACGCGATATACGAGAAGTTCCTTGTTCTTGCGGACAAGAAAAAAGAAGTGATGGTCGAAGATCTCGATATTCTCGTGCAGGACGAGATGTTCAAGGTGCCGGAGACATACAAGCTGGTGCATGTGCAGATTCTCTCGGGAACAAAAGCCACGCCGATGGCGGCGCTGAAAATCCAGCGGGGCAAGGAAATTATCGAAGAGGCGGCGACAGGGAACGGTCCTATCGACGCGGCGTACAAGTGCATAGAACGGATCGTGGGACGCAAGTTCCAGTTGATCGAGTTTGGTATGAATGCCGTTACTTCCGGCCAGGATGCCGTTGGGGAGGCAAGGGTTCGCGTCCGCTCCAACGGCACGATCTTCTCCGGCGGCGCAAGTTCGACCGACATCATTGAAGCGGCGATCAAGGCATATCTCTCCGCGATCAACCGTTGGGTGGACGCGGAGAAAAAAACCGGCAAATCCGCCGGGAAAGGAAAAAAGAGCAAGTAGGCGCGGGCTACGTCGTTGCCTTGGTTCGATGTTTTGGCGCGGCGCCTCTATTGCGCATGACGAATATTTGATTGTGTTAACCGGATCGGTGTCTCAAAGGGCGGCTCAAGCGAACGAAGCCGCCGGATGACAAGCCGTCCTCGAAATAGAAGCTCCGCTATGATGTCCGCCGTATTGCGGTGGTAGTCGGGGACTATGCGTGGCCGCGCCATTAGTCCCTGGTGGTGGTTTTGTACTCCTCCCTCGGCGGAGAAAAGGCTTCCACCAGGGTGGCGCCTTCCGGGCCCGCTATAAACGCATGAAAGGTCATGCCGGGAATCATGAACATTGCGTTTCCGGACAGCGGCAGGATCTCTTCGGCTATGGCGAGCTCTACTTTTCCAGAGATCATAACCCCCATCTGTTCGTGAGGATGGGAGTGCGTCGGAATTACAGCGTGCGGCTCCAGAGTTACAAGAGACAGCATCAGCTTGTCGCCCCAGGCAAGTTTATGGATAACGCCGGGAGCGATCTTTCTGGAAGCAAGGTTTTCCGGATTCCAGCATCCGTGCATGGGCAACCTCCTTTAAGCCGTGGATGTTCCTATTTTCTTATTATATGGCATTTCGCGTGGCAGCCGGAGGAAGGCGGTTTCGTCGGGTCTTGTTCGCTTCCGGACATGTTTTCTGACGGATTCACATCATGCTGTCCTCGCGGTGTCAGAGGAAGTTCAGATTGTTTCCCTCCGGCGCCGCCGCATCTGAAAGGATGGATGCTATGGAGCCGTCTGCGACTATCGCGCTGTCCCGGATTACGATGCGGCATTCGCGAACATCGAGGATCAGGTCGAGATCGCGCGAGGCGACGATCTTTGAATAAGTGAAAAAGTTAAGCGGCTCGATGACGGTACGGCGCGACTTGGGGTCGAGGTTGGCCACAGGTTTTCGCCCAGAATGTTGTGCCGACAGCGGGAGATAGCGGCGCGTCCGCCATATGCTCGATGTTGTCTCCTTAAAGCTTTCAGCCGGCCGCTTCGTTCTGTTTTATTTTCCCAATTTCTCCGGAAGAATATGTTCACGTCCGCAATGAGGGCAGATTATGACGTCTCCCTGGTTCCAGCTTTTTGCGATTTTTTTCGAGGAGCACGACGAAAATGCAGGCAAGAGTATAAGAAGCAGCAAAAGGATAAGGCGCTTTTTCATTGTGGCCTCCGGGATATTTATTTCATTTTTAAATCGAAACCGGCCTGCCCGCGCCGGACGGTTTCCCGCGTTGCGCAAGTTCCAAGCATTATAATCACTTCATAAACGGATTGGTAAAAGACCCCGGAGGGAGAATGGAAAATCAGCGGTTACTGGCGTTTGCCGAGGATGTGGCTCGTAATGCCGGCGACATCTTGCGCAGGAATTTCGGTCGCCGGCAAAAGATACATTTCAAAGGGGAGATAGACCTGGTAACGGAAATAGACAAGGAGTCGGAGAATTATATCATTGGGCGGATTCGGGAAGTTTTTCCGGACCACGGCATTCTTTCCGAGGAGAGTCCGGAGCAGTCTTCATCTTCTTTATACAAGTGGATTGTTGATCCTTTGGACGGTACCACCAACTACGCGCACGGCTATCCATGCTTTTGCGTTTCCATCTGCGTGGAGCGGGACGGGGAGTCGGTTGCCGGAGCGGTATATGACCCGATGCTCGACGAGATGTACACGGCGGCGGCGGGCGCGGGAGCTTTCCGCAACGGGCGAAGCATTTGCGTCTCGGAGGTGGATAAGCTGCGGAGCGCGCTTTTGGCCACCGGTTTTGCCTATGACGTGAATGTATCGACCGATAGCAACTTCGATTATTTCAAGGCGTTTGTTTTCACCGGGCAGGCGATACGCAGGGACGGTTCCGCCGCGCTTGATCTTTGCTATGTCGCCTCGGGGCGGTTCGACGGTTTCTGGGAACTGAAGCTTAAAGCATGGGATACGGCGGCGGGCTGCCTGATCGTCCGTGAGGCAGGCGGCGTCGTCACCCGGCTTGACGGCGGCGCGTACGACCTTCGGCAGCCGGACATCCTGGCGTCAAACGGAAAGATCCACGCCCATATGGTGGAAGTCCTGCGGGGCGCGAAGAAACAGCGTTAGACAAGCTTTACTTCGGGATGCCTTCGATCAGCGTCACGCCGTATTTGTCGTGCGTAAAGGAATGGATGTCGGGGTGCTTTGCGAAAAGCCATCCGCTGAAGATTTTGTGCCCCTCCTCGAACACTTCCGCGCGGACGACAGGATTTTGCGGTTTATTGGACGCGGAGGTGATCTGTTCCGGGCCCATTTGAAAATCCGGTAGAAACGGCCCGGCTTTCAAGGTAAGGCCGGTGCCGGGAATCTGAAAATCGGCATTCAGAGAAACGTCGAACCGCTTTTTCTCCATAGTTTCCTTGTAAAGAACTTCAATCCGCGCGGCCTTCCAGCTGTTTTGGACATCGTCGGGAACCACGATTTTTCTTTCCACTCCCGCTTCCGGGTGTCCATGAGGCATCCATTGCGCTACGGATTCCTGGGTATTTTGTGGAGGCGCTGATTGCGGAGGCTGCTTTCTTTTACAGCCTGGCGCGGCAAGCAGTGCCGCCACGAGGAAAACTGTCAGCGGGAGGGATTTTTTCACCGTAATGTCTCCGTTTTTTGTTTTCTATAAGAGCAAAAAAAGAATACCTTATCGGGGCTGTGAATTTGATTGCAACTTTATATAAACCGGGGCGGCTATCCGGTAGCCGAATGATCAAAAGCCCCCTCCGGCAAGCGCAAGTTTTTCCGCCGCGAAGGCATGGAGACCGGAAGTATGTACATACGGAATCATCCGGGCGGTTGAATTTGAGCGAGAGACCTCTTTTGGTCGGCGGCGGCGGTAAAGCATCACGGTTTCGTAGCCTGAATTCGCATACACGCGGGCAAGCGTTGCCGCGCGGTGCCGATGCTTTCCGGGGGCATAGAAAAGAGGATGCTTAAGAGCTTAAGGAGTTTGAGGTCGCAGGGAACTATGGATGGCGACCAAGACGGCCCTGGAAGGAGATGGCGCGAAGCGATAGCGAGCCCGCGTGGCAGCGCGCCTGAAAGAGAGAGTCTGGAGCGAATGAAGCCGCCCTTGTCGCGTATTTGATTGCGGCTTGGTATTGCGTCTGAAGTGTTGCTTTTGCCGGCGCGGACGCTATGAATCTTTGTGTTTTTTGTTTCTGTTTTTTTCGGGTTCAGAATAGCTTTAGACGACGACTGGGATAATAATGATTACTGCAAGACGCCCACGCGGATGTGGATGAAACAGTGACGGCTCCAGGTGGAGGGTTTCTTTATGCTTGAGAATCTGGCGGAGTTCATCGACGCCAAAAAACACAGAGAACTCAAGAAGTTCATCGCGGAAACAAACATCATAGACCTTGCGGGGGAGCTGGAGAAGCTGGGCAAGGAATCTCGCGTCATCTTTTTCCGAATGCTCCCCAAAGACGCGGCCGCGAACGTATTCTCGTACCTGTCTCTCGACACGCAGGAGGATCTTGTTGGATCGCTGACCGATCCGGAGATCGGCCATATCGTAAACGACCTCTTCCTCGACGACGCCGTCGACTTTATCGAGGAGATGCCCTCAAGTGTGGTAAAGCGTGTTCTGCGCAACGCCAGCAACGAGACCCGCAAACAGATCAACTATCTGCTGCAATATAAGGACGACTCCGCCGGCAGCATCATGACCACGGAGTATGTCGACCTCAAAGAGCAGATGACCGTGGAGAAGGCATTCAAGCGTATTCGCGAAGTCGGTATGGACAAGGAGACCATTTACACCTGCTATGTGACAGATGCTTCCAGTATCCTCGACGGGGTCGTCACTGTCAGAGCATTGCTTCTGGCCAAGGATACGGACAAGATCGGCGACATCATGAACACGAACTTCATCGCCGCGCGTACCGATGACGACCGCGAGCATGTGGCGGATCTTTTTCAGAAGTACGACCTCATCGCGTTGCCTGTGACGGACATGAATGGATATCTGGTTGGCATCGTTACGGTCGACGACGCCATGGAAGTTCTTGAAGAAGAGAGCACCGAAGACTTCCACAAGTTCGGAGGCACGGAAGAACTGGATGTGTCCTATACCAGGACACCTCTCCTGGAAATGATAAAAAAGCGCGCCGGCTGGCTGATCATTCTGTTCCTGGGTGAAATGATGACGGCTTCCGCCATGGGACATTTTAACGATGCGATCGCCAAGGCCGTGGTTCTTGCCTTGTTTGTGCCGCTGATCATTTCCAGCGGCGGTAATTCGGGTTCGCAGGCCGCCAGTCTGATCATCCGCTCCCTGGCTCTGGACGAGCTGAGGGTGAAAAACTGGGTGGATGTTTTACGCAAGGAATTGTTATCCGGCTTTTTGCTTGGCGCCGTTCTCGGGGTGATCGGGTTTGTGCGCATTGTGGTCTGGCAGAAATTCGGTTTGTACGATTACGGTGAATACTGGCCCTGGATTGGCCTGAGTATCACGATTTCGCTGATTTGCGTCGTCATGTGGGGGACGCTTTCGGGGTCCATGGTTCCTATTCTGCTGAAACGGATCGGTTTGGACCCGGCTACCGCTTCGGCGCCGTTTGTGGCCACGTTGGTGGATGTAACGGGCATCGTCATTTACTTCTCTGTTGCCGCGTTGCTTTTGAGCGGAAAGCTGCTTTGAGGTAAATGTATTCGGGAACTGCTTTTGTGGCCAAAGCCGGTTGCTCGCTCCGGTGATGTTTTCCGGGGTCGGGTTGGAGTGGCCGTGTATGTTGTCGCGCCGTAACGCGCGAAATCTGCAGGATGCCTCTTCGGTAATTGCCTTTGTTCATGCCAAGAGATAAGAAATAGTACGGGCGGCGGGTTTACGCCGTCGTGTTTGCCGGTTCGCTCAACTCTTCTTCGATTGACTCTTCTTCATCACGCATGACGAATATGCGGTTGCGGCCGGTTTTTTTGGCCATATAGAGAGCCTTGTCCGCTTTGTTGATAATGTCTTCCAGCGTCAAGTCCTTTTGGCTGGGAAAAAAGGCGGCCAGCCCGATGCTGATTGCATACGGGGTTTCTTTGCAGGAAGAGCGACTGCTTGCTATCGATTTGTTAAGTCGCTCCATGGCGCTGAAGGCGTTCTCCATTGTTGTGGAAGGGAAAAGAATAATGAATTCGTCGCCGCCATAACGGGCGACTATGTCGTACGAACGCGAATTTTGCGTAATGGTCGCTGCCAGATGCCGCAAGACCTTGTCGCCGACTTGATGCCCTAATGTGTCGTTGATGGTTTTAAAATGATCCACATCCATCATGGATACGCAAAGCATTGTATTGTTGCGGCGACAACGGTTTATCTCGAGGTTTGCCTGCGCCAAGAAGGATCTGCGGTTGGCTATTCCGGTCAGAGCGTCGGTAGAGGCAAGTTCCTGCTGGTGTTCCAGCTCATGCTTCAGCGCCTCTTGAGCTTTGATTTTGGCTTCAACTTCTATCTTGAGCTCGTCGGCCAGCTTGGCGTATAGCTCTTTTTGGTACTCGATCGCGGCTTTGGCTGTTTGAATAGCGTTGGTCATGGTGTTGAAGCTTTTTGCGAAATCGCCCATGTAGTCAATGTGATTGACAAGCTTGCCATCGGCTACCTGGTTGATCATCCATAGCATATGACGCACATTTCCCTGGAACGATTTCAGCAACCCTCCCATGTGGCCATGGAGGGTGACGGGAATACTCAAGTTTCCTTGCGACAAACCTGCGAGTACCGAGCGCACCTCCGCAATCTGTTCTAAGAGTCCGGCAAGCTTTGCGTTGTTCTGTAAATCGGGAGGAACGGGCGGCACTTTATTCTTTGTAAGGTAGTCGCCAAGAATGTCCAGCGCCGTGTCGAAAAATGTATCGGCGTTATCCGGGCCGGAATCTGAAGGCGGCTTGTTTTGCAACACCTGCCCCTGATGTTATGTCTTAAACAATGTCTGCGCTGAAGCGACAGGTCCGCGCCCCGGTGCACCAGCAGTCGATTTCCCGCACAAGAAATTCGCGCTTTACATAACTGCCGAGTATGCCCGCGATAAAGCCTTCGTCATAGGCGCAAAATTCATGATCTATTTCGGGCAGCCCCGAGCAGTCCAGATCTTCGCCCACGGTCAGAACCAGTTTGCCTTCCTCAAGATTCGCGCTTTCTATCCGCAGGATTCCGACGCCAAGATCGCGCAATATAGTTTGGGTTTTTTCGACAAAGGTGTTGAAATCCATTTCTCCTGGTAGAAACTGCTTGTAGAAATGCTCTCCGGCAAGCTTTCCTGTTTCGCGAAACAGGTTATCCGCCTGTTCCGCTCCGTAGTGTTTCTCAAGAATATCGCGGAAGCAGAACTGCATTAGGCGATACACTTCCACACGCACAAGCGGTCCAAGGCTTTCGCGCGCGCCGATATCTCCGATTAGGTCCCAGCTAAACTTGTAAAGTTTTTCAGACATAAGCTAATAGCCCCCGTAAATATTTTTTATGCCTGTAAAGAGAATTATCGGCACACCATGCTTTATGTACCGATAATTGAGTATGTTACTAAACGCTATCATGTTGGCCATTTTAAAGGAATAGCCCAAAGATTACAATAACCGGGATGTTTGTCGCAAAGCTTGCTTTTGGCGATAACGGCGTTTGATTTGTCTGAAAACTTGCCTCAAAGAAAATGGCGGAGAGGCAGGGATTTGAACCCTGGAGGCACTTTAGGCACCTACGCGATTTCCAGTCGCGTTCCTTCGGCCAGCTCGGACACCTCTCCACATTTCAACCGACAGCAACGTACTATATTGCGCCGTGATCCGCTTGGCTACAACAACAATGTCTTTTGGCCGTCCGCGCAATACGAAAGTTTGAATCCGCGGTCCCCGCGTGCGGGGGAATGGCGGAGAGGGAGGGATTCGAACCCTCGGTACGGTTTTATCCGTACAACCGCTTAGCAGGCGGTTGCCTTCAGCCTTACTCGGCCACCTCTCCGGTTTTTCCGCCGATCCGCGAATACCTCATGGCGGAGGGAGTAGGATTTGAACCTACGGAAGCTTGCGCTTCAGCGGTTTTCAAGACCGCCGCCTTAAGCCGCTCGGCCATCCCTCCGTAAAAAAAATAAATGTACCAGATTCTTGCCACAGCGTGGGAAAAATCGGTCGATGGAAATCCCGTCTGCCTCAATGCTATTATGCCGAGACGTGAACCCAAAGATTCTTTATTCCCGCAAGGTTCTCATCGTGAAGCTGTCGGCCCTGGGGGACATCCTCCATGCTTTGCCGGCGCTCAAGTATCTTCGCCGTACCGCCCCGTCTCTGGAAATCCACTGGGCGTCGGACGCCTCCTTTGCGGAGCTGCTGGCCGGATGCCCGGAAGTCGTAAAGGCGGTTCCCTTTCCGTTCAGAGAGTGGAAAAAGCAAAGCTTCTCTCCAAAAACATGGAAAGAGGTACTGGGCGCTGTTCGCGCTTTGCGTCGTGAGCGGTACGATATCGCCATAGACATTCAGGGAAACTTGAAGAGCGGCCTGGTGACCCGCCTGTCAGGCGCTCCGTTGCGCATCGGTTTTGACCGGGACGGCGTTCGCGAAGCTCCCAACCTTCTGCTTACGAACCGCAAGGCGCGTCTGCTTCCGGAGGATCGGCATGTATCCCGAAAATATCTGCGCGTGGCGAGTTGTCTCTTCGGGGAACCGTTTGAGCCGTCCGACCTGTCGCCTGATCTTTCGGTTTCCGCCGAAGACCGTGATGCCGCCGCCTCGCTGGTGAAGGAGTTGCTGGGGGACGCTGTTTTCCGGGTGGCGGTGCATTCCGGAAGCACATGGCCGACCAAGAGAATGTCGAAGGTATTCTGGGCGGGAGTGATCCTCTCGCTGCGGGAGAGATGTCCGGCGGTCGGAGTGCTGCTTTCCTGGGGAAGCGAGGAGGAGCGGCGGGAGGCGCTCGAAATCCGGGAGATGGCCGGAGGGTCCGTAGAGTTGCTTCCTCGTCTTTCCATTATGCGGCTTGCCGCTGTTTACCGTGAGTGCGGGTTCGTCATGGCTCCTGATACGGGGCCACTACATCTGGCGGCTGCTGTCGGCGCCGCCACCGTAAGCGTTTTTAGAGCCACCGATGGCTTGCGCAACGCGCCGGATGGCGCTTCTCACCGGTTTCTGCAGGCGCCGATGGAATGTACGGCGTGCCTGCGAAAAGAGTGTGATCGCAATCAAATGTGCCTGGATAGCGTTTCTTCCCTGGAAGCCGCGGAGCTTATGGCCGGGTTGATGGGCGCTTGAGATGCGGGATTTGACGCGACTGATCGTCATAGAGCCAAACCTTCGCGGACCGGCCGGACACTATGCCGAGTTTGTCAGGGCTGTCGGGACTGTTGCGGGAGAAGATCCGATAGACGTGTATGCCCATCCCGACGCGGACGGCATGCTGGCCGCAATGGCCGGCGCGCGGCCATGGACGGCGCAGCCTCGAGTTGGCCGTCCTCTCGCGGAGTGGAAGATGATCTTCCGCGCTGTGCGTGAAGAGGTTCCGTTCCTGGTGCTGACCGCTGATGGCCGCCACGCGGCCGCTGTTTCCGCTGCCGGTATCTGCTATAAACGCGCGCCGCGCAACGCATGCCTGTTCTTCCACAGGCCGCCTGATACCGGAAGGGATCGGCTTCTCCTTCCGTTTGCGGATCTTGCCCGAAAACACGCGCTTGCGGTCGCCGCCACAGAAGAAATCGCGCGTTCGTTGTCGGATGGGGGATGGAAGCGCGTGGAGCTTGTTGCGTATCCGGCGCTTGCCGCTGAATCTCTTCCCGCTCCCGCACCTTTTTCCCGCTTGCTGATGGCCGGGGCGGCGCGTTTGAACAAGGGTCTTGACCTTGTCGCGGAGCTGGCTTTGCTTTGGGCGGATCAGGGAAGGTCGATTCCGTTACTTGTGCAGGTCTCGAAGAAACATATAAATCGGCACGGCAGCCGGGAAAAGGCATTCGTGGAGGCGCTTTTTGCCTCCGGATACCAGGGGTTGCGGGTCAGCGAGACGGCTCCGGATCGCCTGGAATACATTGAGCGGTTTCGCGGCGCGCTCGTGCTTGCGCCGTACGCCCGGCAGCAGTTTGCTTCACAGGTCAGCGGGGTTGTTCTCGACGCGCTGTTAAGCGGCGCGCCTGTCATCGCGACATCCGACACCTGGCCGGGGAGGCAGGTGGAGCGTTTTGGCGCCGGGGTCACGATTCGCGAGCGGACAGCGGCGGCTTTGGCCGAGGCGATCGACCGAATCCTTTCGGAATGGACGATTTATTCGGAACGCGCTTGTGAAGCGGCCGGGGTTTTAAGAAGGGAGCACGATCCCATCCGTTTGCTGAAGGTTCTCGAAGAAGGAACAACGCGCTCCTGATCCGGCGCGCGTCAGGCTCTGTTCGTAAAGGCGTGACGGGATGTCAAAGCGTCAGGTTCTCTTTCAGGAGGCCGCCCGCCGCCGCCAGCACTTCCTCCTCCGTTATGCTCTCCATGCAGCATGGATTTCCGCTTGGGGAAGGTTTGCATTCCGTGAAAAATTTTTGTTTGCACGGGCTGCAATGAAACCTTTTGGTTACTACCGCGCACCGCTTTCCCCACGGCCCGAACAGGTCGGGTGTTTGCGGTCCGAAAAGCGCCGCCAGCGGCACATTGAGCGCGGCAGCCAGATGCATTATTCCGCTGTCGTTGCATACCAGCAGGGAGCATTTCGAGAGAAGCGCCATGGTCTGCCGCAGATCCGCGCGTCCGGCCGCCACGACAGGTTTGGGCCGGATCCGTTTTTCCATGCCCGAGGCTGCCTCGACATCCCTGCGGCCGCCAAGCAGCAGAATCCGCGCGCCGTACTTTTCCTGCAGCGCGTTTGCCACTCCGATGAAGCGGTCCATATGCCATGCCCGTTGCGGGACGGCGGAAAAAGGGTGGATGCCGATCAATGGCGCTCCGGCCGGACATCCTTCTTGAGAGAGAAACTCTGAAGCGAAGGAAATTTCATCCTCGGAGAGCCATGCTTCCAGGTGGTCGGAGATTACAGGCAAACCGTCCGCTCTCAATACTTCAAGAAAGTTTTGGACCTCGTGCCTGTCCTTGCGGTACGGGATGCGTTTTGTCAGCAGGAATCCACGATGTTCGGTGTCAAACCCTATTCGCTCCCTTGAGCCGGACAAAAAAGCGATAAGGGCGCTGGAGAAAGATCGTTTCAGAATGTATGCCTTGTCGTACCGCGTCGCCCGCAGTTCCTTTAGAAACCGGATTTTTGAGCCAAGCGTCCGGTGCAGACCGCCGCTGTCCTGGTGGATCGTCGGCGGGTCATAAACAATCAGGTTATCAACGTATGGGATGCCGCGAAGCGCGTCGGAGGAGTATGGAGCTACGACGAGGTCTATCCGGGCGTCCGGATGCGCGCGACGCAGGTTTCTCAAAAAAGGAACAGTCAGGATCGTGTCGCCGATGAAACGGTATCTCAGGACAAGAATGTTCATGCGTCGCTTTCCGGTTGTATAGCGGTTGTTTGCGCTTTCAATACTGCGCCCGGATCTCCGGGAGCGCCTTCCATTTTTTATGGAACCAGAAATATTGCTCCGGGCATTTCCGAACCTTTTGCTCCAATTGCCGCGAATACTCGTCCAGTATTATGCTTACCGCCTCTTCCGTAGAGGTTGCCTGCGAATAATCTATGGGCGAATTGACTTCAATCCGGATGCGACCGTCTTCACGGGTGACAAAGCCTGTCGTCACCGGTATGCCGCCGCGGCATGCCAGCGCAACCGGGCCTCCCGGCAAGTATGTGGGCAGGCCGAAAAAGGTGGTCTGTGTTCCTCTCGGGCCGGCGTCCTGGTCAACAAGGGCTATCACGATATTGCCCTGTTTCAGAGCGCGGAAGAGTTTGGCTCCTCCTTCCGGATCGTTTCGCGCGCTTTTGACGCTAATAACCTTGTTTCCGTTCCGGCCGTATGTCGCCTCGATATCGCGGTTTAAGTATTCGTTTGCGATCCGTTTGGCTATAAACGTCAAATTGATCCCTAATGACGGCAGGTAATGGGCCACGGCCACAAAGTTTCCAATGTGTCCGGTGAGAGTCAGCAGCCCCTTGCCGTTTTGCATGGCCTCGTCAACGATTTGCCTTCCGGTGAGTTCAAACCGATCTTCTTTCTTCCGCAGGAGACGGCTGGAGGCAAAAATCTCCGCGAGAATCCGGCCGTACTCCGCGTAACAGTCACGCTCGATCCGCGCAAGCTCTTGCTTTGTGAGTTCTTTCCCCAATGCGGCGCGCAGGTTTGTTCTCACGGTACGCCGACGCACCCCGAAGACGCGGAAAGCGGCCGCCAACCCATGGAAAGCGGGAAAAAGGATGCAAAGCGGAAGAAAGGAGACCAGGACGATGATTCCCTTGACGATGAGCCAGGAGACAAATTGCCCCACGTTTTTGAGCGTTTTCTTTTCCTTCATGTCTTTGCGGTCCGCCTGAACTTGTTTGCCCATTCGGGTGATGATAGCATGCGAATTTTATGAGGATATCCGTTATTGTTCCGACATATAACCGCCCCGACGCCCTGCGGCTGTGCATCCGGAGCCTGTCGGTCCAGTCGATGCCTCCGTCGGAAATCATCGTGGCGGACGACGGCAGCGGCCCCCAAACACGCGATGTTGTTCTGGAAATGACGCGGGAGCTAAAAGAATCAATCCCGGTGCTGCATGTCTGGCAAGAAGACAACGGGTTCAGAAAGCCAATGATCATCAACGAAGCGGTTCGCAATGCCTCCGGGGAATATCTTGTGTTTATAGATGGCGACTGCATGGCTCACCCTGATTTCATCCGGGCGCATGTTGAAAAAAGCGATCCCCGCGCTATTTTGGGGGGAAAGCGTGTAGATATTGGCGGTGATCTCACCAAACGGCTGTTAAAAGAAGGAAGGGTGATAAATCGGTTAGGGCTTGAATTGCTCATTGATTCCCTGGCGGGAAGGTCGCGCAAGGTGGAAGAATCGATCCCGATCCGGAGCCGGTGGCTCCGGCGTATCTCGCGCCGGGATCGGATCAGTAACGACGGCATCTGGGGATGTAATTTCAGCATTCACAGGAAGCTGTTTTTCGATATCAACGGGTGCGACGAGGATTTTCTTGACGGTTCGGTGGAGGACAACGATCTGGGCATCCGGGTGTTGAATCTGGGCGGCGAAGTGCGATCTGTCCGGGCGATCGCGATCATCTTTCACTTGCATCATCTGTCCACATGGAGTTTCGCGAACGAAAAGTACCTTCATAATTGCGAAATTATGTGCAGGAGAATCGAAAACCGTGAAACCCGTTGTGTAAACGGGATAGTAAAACCTTAATTGAAAATTCTACTTTTCAAACCTGGCGCTATTGGCGATCTTTTGCAGCTTTCCCCGGTGATCCGGGCGATCCGGGCTTACGTTCCGGGCGCGAAGGTTTCTCTTATGGTGGGAAACGCGGCCACTGCGGAGTTGTTTGCGCGCGACCCTCTTGTGGAAGAGGTGCTGGTGTTCGACCGAAAAGGAGAGCATTGCTCGTGGCGGGCTTTCCGTGAATTGCGCAAGCGTTTGCGAAACCGAAAGTTTGACCTCGTCGTCAACTACCAGCGAAGCAATCTGAAAGGCTGGCTTCTCCTGTCTGCGTCAATGCCGTGTCGTGTGCTTGTTTACCATAAAGCCAGGGGGCGTACTGTCCACGCGGTGGAGAACCATCTGGAAGCTGTGGCGCCGCTGGGGATCGATCCGCGCGCCGCGGACCATAGCCTGAAATTGCATCTGGACGCGGAAGACATCCGTTGGGCTGGAGAATTGCTGGAGCGGGAAAAGTTTGACGGGCGTCCGGTGGCGGCGCTGGTTCCGGGGGTATCCCACCCGTTGAGGCGATGGTCTCCGGAGCGGTTCGCAGAATTGGCCCGAAGGCTGGATTCCGAGCTTGGGATAGCCTCGATCCTTGTGGGTGGTCCGCCTGACCGGGCGCTTGCGGACGCCATACTTGCCGAAGTCGCGGGGGCGCGGGTTGTTGACCTGGTCGGCCGCGCGTCGCTGCGACAGACGGGGGCTGTGCTTGCGCGCTGTGCGGTGGCGGTTAGCGGCGACACGGGCCCAATGCACATGGCGACGTCGGTCGGCACGAGGGTGATCGCGCTGTCCGGCTCCACCGACCCACTGCGGACCGGCCCGGTGGGGAAAGGGCATATAGTGCTTCAGGCTGGCGAGGTTTCCTGTGTTCCATGCCGTAGCCTGAAGTGTCACCACGCGCCGTACATGGAATGTATGGAGCGGATTACGGTGGATGTTGTTTTGGAGGCGGTGAAACAGGTTTTGTCGGACAGGCGGGATACGGATTCGTCTCCGCGCTAAAAGTTTTACGGTTTTCCCGCAAGAATTTTTTCGTAAAAGCGCAGATGGTTTTTCCCCATTGCGTCTATGGAGAAATATTCTTCCGCGACCTTTCTTCCTTCGATTCCCAGATGAAAGCGTTTTTCGTCATCGGATAGCAGATCCACGACGGCTTGCGCGAACTCACGGACGCCGCCGTTGACCAGCACGCCTCCTCCCTTCCGGATGATTTCAACGAGGCCGCCGCTGTTGTAGGCCACAACCGGCGTGAGTGACGCAATGGATTCGATGTGTACGATTCCAAATCCCTCGTTTCGGTGGGTGGAAACCGAGAGATCCAGATCGTGAAACACATCCGGGATAAGGTTACGGGGAAGGCGTCCTGTCAGCACAAAATGCTTCTGTAGCCCCAGTCGCGCTATCCGCTCTTTAAGTGCGGCGGGTTCATTGTATCCTCCGACAAGCGCCAAGGTCATGTCGGGGAACGCTTCCAGCATTGCGGGAGCGGCGTCCACCAGTTCTTCCTGGTTTTTCCATAGCTCGCCGACCATGGCGATGATGGGAAACCCGCGGTCCCGGAAATATCTTCGCGTCCGGTTCCGGTTTTTTTTCGCGGTTTCGTCAACCGCCGGAAGCCGGACTCCATAGTGGATGATCTCCGTCATGCGTTCGATTTCCGGGTTTTTGCGGACAAAAGACGCGCCGGTATATTCGGATGTGGCTATGACTCCGTCGAAATTTTTAAGGCCGGGGTAGTATCGGCCTGTGGGAGTGTGAAACACCGCAACCATCTTCGGTTTTTTCTTGAGCCAGGGAGAGACAAACCGGGTGGCCCAAAGTGTGGGGATAATGTTGTGCTCCCGATTGATCGATATGATATCGGGTTGTTCCGAAAGGACAGCCTTGCCTATCCTGTACGGTAAAGACAGCCGCCGTTTCCTGTCGAACACTTCATGAAAAGGAACCCCGATGTTGCTCATCTGTCTGGAAAGGGCGCTTTTTGCGGAGACAAGGAAAGCCGGGTCGTGCCCGTGCGTTTTCATCCAGGCGGCAATGTCTTCGAGATGATCCTCGGCCCCGCTGGAAACCAAAGCGTTGGTTACGTAAAGAATCTTCAACCGGCATCCTCTTTTAAAAATCAGAGAATAGCATAACTATAGAAATCATTCGCGACGGGCGGCGCGACAAGGCGTGAAACCGCTTTGGCGGCGGATTGTGGCTGATCGGCAAAGCGGATAGCGCCATTTCCGCCCGCGGTTGACTGCGCGGCAGGCGTTTGACAGAATGCCAAATACTTGGAACTGCCTTTAAAGATTTGTCAAGCAAGGGTATTTATATATCAGTTTTGCGCCGCCAAAGACGCGGCTTGCGTTATCCATCAGCGGACAGAATCAACAAGGATGTAAAGTGGATCGAATTCCGTCCCTTTCCGTTGTCATCATCGCGAAAAACGAGGAAGCGTGTATCGGCAGGTGCGTTGAATCCGTTGCTTTTGCGGGAGAAGTGGTGGTTGTGGATTCGGGCAGCGCCGACCGGACCATGGAAATTGCCGAAGCGGCGGGAGCCCGTGTTGTGCATGCCCTCTGGCCTGGCGATTATTCCGTCCAGAGAAACCGCGCGGACGAACATGCCCGCGGGGAGTGGGTCTTTCAGATAGACGCGGATGAGACAGCCTCTATGGAGTTGGCCGAGGAGATCGCCGGGTTTTTTGCTTCGGGTCTGGACCGCTCAAACGCCGCCGCGCGAATACCCAGGAAGGAAATCATTTTCGGTAAATGGCTGCGCTACGGCAACTTTAGCGCCAACCTGCTGCGGTTGTACCGGAAAGGAGCCGGGGCGTGGCACGGGAAAGTCCACGAGCATTATGTAACGGATAGAGCGGTTTATGCCTTTGCGAACCACATAGTTCACGATTCGTATGAATCCATTCACGCGTTTGTCGAGAAGTACAACCGGTACAGCTCTATTGACGCGGAGCAGGAGTTTGCCAAAGGGAAACCTTTCCGGCTCTATAAGCTTTTCTTTGCTCCTCTTGAGCGATTCTTTGGGCGATTTGTTATACACGCGGGGTTTAGAGACGGTTTCCACGGGTTTGTCGCCGCGGCCATGATCGGCCTGAATTACTTCCTCAGATATTTGAAGTTATGGGAGAAGCAATATAAGGCTGCCGCGAGGAAGGCCAAAGATTTTCCTTAAAAGGCATTTCGCCGCGTGCGGCGCGGCCATGCGCGAGACCGGCTCCTTGGCGGTTGCTTCGCGGTTGTCCCTTCCATGTTGCATGAATCTGTCAGAAACCTTGATGGCACTGTTTGCCGCCATGAGAGGCGCCTGTTCGAAAGAAATTGTCCGGCTAATCAAGCCATCGACGCAAAGTGTTTGGCCGATATGTATGCCGGTCAATCGGTTGAGGGTTTGATAGAATATATAAATATCGTGACTGTCCGTATGATGAACCGAGGGAGGAAACCCGGATGACGTATTTGCGTAAAGCAGGTTGGTTTGTAGCGCTGGCGATGGTTCTTGCCGGATGGATGGGGATTCTTGGAACCATGCGAGGTGTCGCGGAGGCCAGTGTAATAGGCTCCATAGTTCCCGAGGCAACGACAAGCGCGGAAGATCTCGCGACCATCCAGAAATTTCTTGAGAACAAGGTGGTTGTCCAAAAGCTTGTCGATTACGGCGTCTCGCCGGAAGAAGCAATGGCTAAGGTGCGCGGCATGAGCCCGCAGGAGCTTCACCAGTTGGCGACGCTGACCGACCGGGCGGCCGAAGGAACAAGCGCGGTCGGGTTTTTGATAGGGGTGGCGATTCTCATTATTCTCGTCGTCGTTATCATAAAGCTGCTGGATAAAGAGATCATCATTCGCTGATGCCCCCGGTTTTTCGGTTTATAGGCGCCGCCTTGCTGTTGGTCGGCGCCTTTTTCCTTATCGGGGGATGCGCGTCGCTGCCTGCGGGCGGGACTCCGGTGGGTGTTTCCTCCAGAGAAACACGGATCATACCTGGAGTTTTGTTTTTGCCGCAGGAAGAGGAAACATGCGGCCCCACTTCTCTTGCCATGTTTCTGCGGTTTCACGGGAAGGATGTATCGGTGCGGGAGCTTCAGGAGGAGACGCGCACCCAAGGTTTGCGGGGAAGTCTCATTACCGACCTGGCCGCGTCGGCGCGCCGTCGCGGAATTTCCGCAGAAGTAGCTTCGCTTGGTCTGCCGGAGCTTTGCCGGCGGGTTATCGCGGGAGAACCTGTAATCTTGCTGGTGGATCTGGGGATGCTGTTATGGAGCCGCCCTCATTATATGGTCGTTTATGGCGTGATGCCGGAAGGCGTGGTGGCGCATTCCGGATTGACGGAGGGAGCTGTGATTCCGTACGGTCAGTTGGAAAACCAGTGGGAAAAAATGGGGCGGCTTGCGATTGTGGCGCCCGCTCGGGAGCGGTCCGAATGATCGCGCAAGCGTCCTGTGCCGTAATCCTCCGGCTCCGGAAGAGAAAGGTTGTCGATGCGGGGCAAAGTTTTTCCGTCGCGGTTTGCGCGCAAAAACTCTTCGTTGCCTTTCTTTTTTTGTTGTCGGTTGTCGCTGCGACCGGATGCGGGCGCATGCCGAAGATCATTGTGCTCAATGATCCGCTCTCCTCGGACGAGCGTGTTGCCCTGGGCGTGTCATACGAGATGAAGGGCGAGATCGAATCGGCTTCCCGTGAATACGAACGCGCGCTTAAAAAAGACAAGAATTCATTCAACGCGCGTTTTAACCTGGGCAATATCAGGCTTTCCCAGAAGCGGTACGACGCGGCGAAAGAGCTGTATCTTGAGGCGCTGGAACTGCGCCCCGAAGACCCGCGCGCCGCAAATAATCTTGCCTGGGCGGCTATTCTTTCCGGCGCCGGCACGGAGTCCGCGCTTTACCGGCTGGAGTCCGCGCTGTCCGATTCGTCACGACGATTGCCTCCCTATCTGGATACGCTCGGTGTCCTGCTGATGGAGATGTCTTGTATTTCCGGGGCGGAGAAAATTTTTGACGAAGCGCTGGCGCGTTGCGCCGCCGCGGACCCTTCCTGCACTGAAGCGGTCCTGGCCGAGATCCACGAGCACAGAGAAACACTTGCGAAGCGCGGCCATGCCAAGCCATAGTCCGACGGGCCGGTTTGAGCCAAAAATGGAACAGGTAAAGAGAGGCGCGTATGGGGAATGATGACAGGGAATATCTTCCGAACTCTCCCGGATGCTTTCTATGCGGCGAGGATAATCCGTCCGGACTTCGAACCCGCTTCTTTGTCGTGGAGAATGAAGTGCGCGGGTCGGTTGCGATTCCAGGGCACATGAATGGCTACAAGGATGTTGTACACGGAGGAATCCTGGCCGCGTTGCTGGATGAGACTATGGGTTGGGCGGCCACTGTGTTTGGAAAGGCGCGCCTCATGTTTGTTACGGCGGAGCTTACCGTGAGATACATGCGGCCTGTGCCGATAGAAAAAGAAATAACTGTGCGCAGCCGTTTGGTCAGGGATGCCGGACGCCTGTCTTACTGCGAGGGAGAATTATTACTCGATAATGAGGTATGCGCGCGGGGGAAAGGGATATTCTCGCCGCTTGACCGCGAAGGCACGGCCGAAGTGTTGTCGTATCTAAGGTTTTATGACTGCAACAAGTTCAAAAATCTCTTTGGCGGCTGCCAATAGGCCGGACAAAAAGACGCTTGCCGCGCGATGTCCCCTGTGATTGATGTAACCTGGATCTTCATCCAAAAATGCTACGGAACTGGGCTTGAAACCATAATGAATCATCTAATGGCCGTCATTAAGAATTAGCGACTGATGATGGATCTAGGCTAAAGAAACCGCCCGGATAATGATTGTTGATGGAGGAGCAGTCGGGCGAAAGAAGCTACCCTGTTTTTTCTTTGCCGTGTTTTGGCAGTCCCAAAAAGGGACGCCAGGAACGGCGTCCCCCGCAAAGACCGGAATAGCGGATTTGGCGTTTCGTATATGTTTTAATGCGAGTGCAGATAAACGGTGTAAGCGATTATTCCCGGTTTAGGGCCGACGGGGAGAATGCTCCTGGACGGCATTCCTTCGGGCGACAGCCTTCCGTTTTGCCACAGATCTTCGATAAACGCCTGCGCGGTACGCTCCGGCAGGAGTACGCGAACCGTAACGATTCCTTCGGGAACGGCGGCGCGGTCCATTTTTTCTACTGTTCCTCCAAGCCGCTTTGCTGTTTTGGCAATACGCTCGGCTGTCTCTTGCCGCTCTTCTAGTGTTGTCTCTACCGAGATCTCCAGTCCGTATGGGACGGGCGGACGAATCGTCAGGAGTTCCGCGTCGGGAGCTTCGGATTCCGGCGCTGCTTTAGCTTCGGAGCGGGCGGGTTTCGTCTCGGCGGTGTTTGCAGGTATGTAAGGCCGGACCCTGGCGAATCGGGTGCTGGCGCGAAGTATGGGAACAGCGGGAAGATCGGCCAGGGAATAAACGCGAACTTTGGGGTCTGAAATGTCTTCGGGCAGAGTGGCGATTGAACGTTCGGCGCTTTGATTTGCGCGTGTCGCTGGTGAACGTTCGGCGCTTTGATTTGCGCGTACCGCTGGTTGAGCGGAAGGCGAAGGTTCGTCGGCTACCTGGGAATATACCCTGGCGGTCTGGGCCGACGCCTGGTTTATGGGAACCGCGGGCATTTGGATTTCGGAAGTATTTTCGGCGCTGTCTGGCGCTGCTTCCGCGAGCATAGGCTCGGACATGGGAAGCGAATCTTCGGTTTCGGCTGTTGCCGGAGCATGCGATTGCGCGGAGAGCTTTGCCTGGCGTGTGTCTTTTCCGGAGGGAGTCCCAGCCATGTACCACCCGATGGAAGCAAACAGAAGGATAGCGGCGGCAGCCTCAAGAGGAAATTTCCAGCGGGAGCCGGCGGAGCGGGGTTTAACGTCTGCGTTGTCTTTTGGGGCGGTCGCATCGGGGAGCCGCGTTTCTCTGGAGATTGCTTCCTGTATTTTTTCGAGCAGCTCCGGAGGGGCGACCATGGGAGGCAGCTGGCGCAGCCCTTCTCGTACGGCTTCGAGCGAGCTTGCAACAGCCGAACATTCGGCGCATCCGGAAAGATGGCTGCGGATTTCGTCTTTGGAGGTTTTCGACAAGGAATCGTCTTTAAAGTCTGACAGGCGGTTCCTTACTTCTATGCAGTCCATACCGTATCTCCTTCAGATTACAGGGGCCAGCGCGCGTCGCAGCGTCATCCTGGCCCGGTGCAGCCGGGATTTTACCGTTCCGACCGGGACTTCCGCGAGTTTGGCGATTTCTTCGTGAGAAAAACCCTCCACATCGGAAAGCAGAACCATCCAGCGGATGGAAGGGTTGAGTTTGCCAAGGGTTTCAGCGAGAATCGCTCCCATTTCTGTGTTCTCCGTTATACGGTCCGGGCAATGTTCTTCTGAAGCGGCTGCCTGAAACTCCATTTCATTTTCGTCGTCACCCATGATCGGCAACTGCGTCTCCCGGGCGGCGATGGCTTTTTTCTGGCGGATACGATTTAGGCACCGATTCGCGGCAATTCGGACAAGCCATGTTGATAAAGAGGAATCTCCCCGGAAAGTATCAAGTTTTCTGTATGCCGCAAGAAATACATCTTGCGATATGTCGAGGGCTTCCTCCCGGTCCGAAAGCATGCGGGCACAAAATGCGTACACCCGGTTTTGGTGGGCGCGTACGATCGCCTCGAAGGCATTTGGCTTTCCTTGCCGGAACGCCTCTACAAGCAGGTCAGCCGGCACACCTTCGTCTTGCGGCGTTTTCACAGCGCCTCCTTTTTGGTCGGACACGGATCCCCCTCTTTGGGTTCCATAATATATCGTAGTTTACAGAAGATTGCGGCAGCTTCCCAATTGATGTATTTTAGTAAATGCATAATGCTTGTTTTTATATTCAGCTCCTCGTAACTGTTTAAAGGAGGTGAAACTTGGACGCGTTGTCTATTTTGTGTATTGTTTTGGCCTTTTCAGTTATTGCGGTAACAGTTGCTGTTGTTTTAGCTCTTAAGGAAGTTATAAAGAGCGCGAGACGTCTGACAAACCGGCTCGATGAAACCCTCCGGCAGGTTGAAGTTACCACGGAAGATTTGAGAAAAACGAACTCCTCTATCAGGAGTGTTATATCTAACGTGGATTATGCGGCGGCCAATTTTGCGCACCTTACCGATGGGGTAAAACATTTTCGCGGGGCTGTCGATGTGGCGACGAAGGTGATCGACCGGTCCGTTTCTCCGGCGTTGATCGGGTTTGCGGGCGGTCTTGCGGGGCTTAAAACGGCTTTTTCTCACATAGCCCAAAGGATATCCGGAAACTCGGGAAAGGAGACAAGGTAATGAGTGAAGAAAAGTGTGGGTCGGGCGGAATCTTCCTGGCGGTTCTTGCCGGAGGGCTGATCGGCGCCGGCATAGCTCTTCTGTATGCGCCGGCTGCGGGCATTGATACCCGCAGGAAAATACGCGATATGGCCGATGACGTGAAGGAAAAGTCCGAGAAGTGGACCAGCGAAATCAAGCAAAAGATGGAAGGGTTTGTCGAAGAGGAACGCGCCATACTTAAGGCTGCCTATGATGCCGGGCGCGAAGCGATGGTGCGCGAGAAATCCAAATACGAAGAAGCGCAATCCTCCGAGGAGTAATGCTTTCAGTTTTGATGTATCTGCCGGCGGGCGCGCCATGTCCGTCGGCATTTTTTTTAAGATTTCCGTCTTCTTTAAATCCACATAAACCCAGATCCGTCATCAGGCGTTAATTTCTAATGACGGCCATTAGAGCAACCTATTGCTTGTTCCGCTCATTTTTTGTGTTGGCCGCGCCAAGGTTGGTATCTGGTCAAGGATGCTTTGCTGTGGGAGTGTTTCCTTAAAGCATTGCGATAAAAAGTTACTCGTTTGATCGTGCCGTCCGCATTGCCGCCGTCAGGATGAAGCAGGCCGAGGATGCCAGCACTATAGTCGCGCCGGTGGCCGTGTCCAAGTAGTAAGAGGCAATTAGCCCGCAAACACCTGAAAAAAGAGAGATTCCTATCGACAAAAGAAATGCGGGCGCGGCTGCGCGCGCAATATTTCTGGCCGCGGCGGCGGGAATGATAAGCAGCGCGGTGACAAGAAGTATTCCCACGGTCCGGATCGCCGCCGTCACTACAAGCGATGTTATAAGGGCAAAAGACACCTCGACAGCTTTTACCCGGACTCCTTTCGAGCGGGCGAAGCCTTCATGGATTCCGAGAAGCAGCAGACGGTTGTACGTGACGATCAGGAAAAAGCCTACAAGAAGCAGCAAAAACAAAAGCCAGACGATCTCCGCGTCGGAAATTGCCAAAGGGTCCCCGTACAGAAACATTTGCAGGTTCCGGGTCAATCCTTTCGCGCGGCTGATAATGGCGATTCCAAGGGCGATAGCGGTGGAGAAAAAAACGCCGATGACGGTGTCGGCGGAAAGATCGGTGCGCCCCTTGACCAATACGATGCCGACGGCTACAAGAGCGCCAAAGACCACCATGGTCCAGGTGGGGGAGACGCCAAGCAGAATACCCAGAGCCACGCCGGTGAACGCGGAATGGCCGATGGCGTCCGAGAAAAACGCCATGCGGAACTGGACCAGCGGCACGCCGATAGCCGCTGTTGCCGGGGCGACAAGCAGCATTGCCAGCAGCGCCCGCTTCATGAATTCGGGCTCAAGAAATGAAAATGGCAAAAGCGCATCTATCAGGAAGAAGATGGCGTTGAAAATTGTTTCCAGAGCTTTACCCTTTTGCCGCGCGAGGCTCGCGCGGAGATTGGTCTTTGCCGGCGAAATAGTGGAGAAATAGAGGGATGTCGTCGCCATAGATCTCCGCGAGGTTTTCGGCTGTCAACACCTCTTTGGCCATACCCTGGCGGATGATTCGGCGGTTTAGGCAGATCACCTCGTCGGCTTGCCGCGCCACAAGTGACAAGTCGTGGCTGACGAGGAGAAGGCTGAAACGGGCGTCGTTGTGGATCTGCGACAGGAACCGGCTGAACTGCTCTCCGCCCGCAAGGTCAACGCCTGAAACCGGCTCGTCAAGCAGGAGGATATCGGGGGAATCATGCAGGATCAGCGCGAAAAGAACCCTTTGCAACTCTCCGCCGGAGAGCCTTCCCAACCGCCGGTCGGCCAGATGAGCCACTTCCGCGCGCTCAAGGCTTTCCAGCGCCATGCGGCGCACCGCTCTGGATATGCCGAGGAACACGGGGCGCTTTTGCGCCGATAGAGCGAAAAAATCAAGCACTGTGAGCGGAGTTTCGCGGTCAAACGCGAAGTGCTGAGGAATGTAGCCGATACGCGGCGATCCTCCTCCGTGTTCTTTGTGCCGGCAGAACCGGATTTCGCCCGTATATGGCACTTGGCCCAAGATTGCATGGAGCAGCATCGTTTTCCCCGCGCCGTTTGGTCCGATAAGAGCCGTTACCCTGCCGCATCGGATGTCCGCGTTGATTCCGGACAGGACCTCGATGCCTCCCTTCCGCGCGCTAAGGTTGCGGATTTCGAGAGTATGCCGGCAGATTTCCGGATTCATGGATAGGAAAGCGACTCCGTCAGCGTTTTCAGGTTAAGCAACATTGCGTCTTCATAAGATGTCGGCGCCGCCTGGCCGGTGACGACCGGATCAAGCGGAAAAACGGGAATTCCAGCTTCGCGCGCGATTATGTCGATGATCCGCTTTGTATTCTGAGGCTCCGCAAAGATGGCGGGAACTTTCTTTTCCCGGATTGTTTGCAAGAGCGCCCGGATCTCCCCGGCGGAAGGCTCCTGCCCCGGCACGTCTTCGATTCGCCCCGCTATCGTCAGCCCGTATTCTTGCGCCAGGTAATCAAACGCGTTGTGGGAGGTGACAATGTTGCGGTTGCGGAATCTGGCGGACGCCTCCCGGTATTTCCGGTCAAGCGATTCGAGCCGCTTTATGTAAGCGTTCGCGTTGGCGTGTAGTTTCCCTCTGTTTTCAGGCGAGGCGTCTCCAAGCGCCTTTTCTATTGCTCGCACTTGTATGATCGCGTTTTTGGGACTGACCCATGTGTGCGGATTTTTGTCTTCGTGCGCGTGTGCCTTATGATTTTCTTTTTCCGTTGTAAGCAGCGGAGAGACGGAAGAGGTTGTTTCGATTACGAGAAGCTGCGGGTTTGCTTTGCGCGCGACGGTGTCGAGGAAATTTTCCATACCCATTCCGTTAGCGATCAAGATGTCCGCTCCGGCGATCTTTCGCATATCCGACGCGGTCAGAGCGTAATCGTGCGGGCACCCAAGCGACGAAGGCAGCATCATGTCCACGGAGATGCCGGTTATACCGGCGGTTACATTCATGGTGAAAACATGCATGGGCAGGAAGGTGGTCAGGACGCGCAAAGGGGCATCAGCCGCGGCGGCGGCCGGGGCCAGCGTCAGGATGGCGGCGGCCAGAAGCGGAATACATCGCTTCGTTCTCATTCCGTCTGTTCCTTCGCCTGGCAGTCAGGGCAGCTTCCGAAGAATTCGAGGGAATGGTCGGCCACTTTGAATCCAAGGCGCCGGCGGATTTCCTCTTCGATTTTGGAAAGATCGCATGTTGCCGCCTGGAACGCCTCGATCCGTCCGCAGTCGCGGCATACGACCCGGTGGCGATGAACGCCTGCGGAGGCGGCTTCGTATCTGCGGCTTCTTTCATGGAGCGCTACGCTGCGCACAAGGCCAAGCGATAACAGGAGCGAAAGGTTTCTGTAAACGGTGGCCGCGTCCGGCTTTGGCTCCGGGAATCGGTCGTGTATGTCGCGTGGCGACAAAGGAATGGGAGCTTCCTCGAGGATTCGCAGTATTTCTTTGCGCCCCCGCGTTGCTGTTTGTCCTACCCGGCGAAGCGTTTCGGAATGTTTTCTCATTTGCAAGCCCGTGGGTGCAAATTTATTGCAAATGCAAAATTTTTGCAATGTAAGCTGTAAACAACTATTTTTCCGCAAGGCGAATATGTAATAAATAAATTATTCAAGGAGGTGCGCTCATGCGAATCCATAAAAACACAGTTGCGACACTTGGAGTTTTTATCCTGTTATCAGCCGTTGCGCTGTTTTTACCGGCGGATGTTGTGGCCGACGAAGGCGGAGGGGGCGGAGGTAGTGTAGTAAATCTTACGGTTGAGCGGGTAACAGTTAGCCCAATCCGAGCCTATATAGGTACCCCGGTTTACGTGGATGTAGTGATAGACAATCGCGAAGAAGGAAGCGACACGAGCGTGGTCGAAGTCTATGCCAACAAAAAGGTAGTTGCAAAGCATCTGTTTCGTTGGGGAACCCCAGGCGTTGATAAAAAAAACAGAATGAGTATGAAGTGGGATACAAGCGGCATGGCTCCCGGAGAGTACAAAGTCAAGGTTGAGGTTTTCGTGTTTGACGATGTCTCTCCTTTTGATAACGAACTCACGCTTGGTGAGCCTGTTATTCTTGTTGCTCCCGGCGAGATGTTTCCCGAGGGAGCGTCGGCGGGCGGAAGCGCTACGGAAATCGATCCGAGATACAAATAATTACATTTTGGAAACGACGGGCGGCGCGAAACCGTTTCGTACCGCCCGTTTTGTAATTTTTTGTTGAACGACAAATGTTTTTGGTCTTATCTGAATTTCTCCTGATATAATAAAGACTTTGAGCTTATATGCTAATGCAAACGCGGTGCGCGGCAGCCTGTTCCCGGTGTCCGCGGCACAGCTTTTTTTTGCTGAATAAATTTTATGAGGAAAACATGAGCGGTTTTTTACGAAAAAAGATCTTTCGGTACGCGATCGCCGCTGTTTTTCTCATGGTCTTTAGCTGGTCCGTAGCAAATGCTATGGATGCCGACAATAACGTCCTGAACTCAGTTGATCCGCTATCCGACGAAAATGCGCCGCAATCCGGGCATGGCCTGACGCCGCAGGAGCTTGGCGGTCTTATCGCGTCGGGGAAAACGGAAAAAGCGTTTTCAGATGGGTCCGTCTTGACGCTGTCGATAGATAAGGATTTACAGTCGGAGGTGTTCAATCTGTTCCGGCGGTATGACCCTCCCTACGGCGCTTTTGTGGCGATGGAACCATCCACAGGGCGCGTGCTTGCCATGGTCGGCTATCAGCAAGGAGGAAAATCTGACCCGTGGCTGGCGTTGAAAGCCATATATCCAGCCGCTTCCCTTATAAAGATAGTAACCGCCGCCGCCGCCGTCGAACTCGGAAATGTTTCTCCATATGACGAGATCCGGTATCGGGGCGGTATATACAAGATTAACCGTAGCGGGATTCATTCCGATGAGGGCGGCTCAAGCATGACGTTCGAGGAAGCGATCGCGCGCTCCGCCAACAGCGTGTTCGGCAAGGTCACCGTCAGGGATGTGGGCGCGCCGGCTCTTGGGGTATATCTCGAAAAGTTTGGTTTCGGCATGCCCATCCCGTTCGATATGACAGTGGAGCCAAGCAGCGCTGAAGTGCCAAGCGACGAGTACGAGCTTGCCCGCACCGGCGCGGGTTTTGGCGATGTGTATGTATCTCCCCTGCATATGGCTATGGTGATGTCCGCGCTTGCTTCCGACGGCCCGATGCCCCGGCCGCTTCTCGTCGACCGGATTGTGGACGGCAACGGCTATGTTGACTATGAGTCCGTCCCATCGAAACTTAAGGACACCGTTTTGCCGGATACGGCGCAGGCGGTTGTGCGGATGATGGTCAAGACCATAGAGATGGGCACCTCGCGCCGCGCTTTCGGAACGCCGGACCGGACACCGCTTTTGCAAGACATGGAGGTGGCGGGAAAGACGGGGTCTCTTTCCGGCTGGACTCCGCCGATGCATTTCGAATGGTTTGCCGGTCTTGCTCCGGTGGATGCTCCCAGGCTTGCGCTGGCGGCCCTCGTGGTAAACGATCACCATGGAAAAATCAAGGGAAGCTATGTGGGGAAAGAGGCGTTTTCCGCCTACTTTGGGTATCCATCTTCCGATCCGCCGTCGTATTACGCGAGAAGCAAAAGAAAAGGTGTCCGGAATATCAGCAAGGCCAGCAATAAAAAGATTGCGAAACAGGGGAAGGCGAAGAAGCGGCGTTTGCGGAAAGATAACACGCAGTAGCTTTGCGTGTCTTGTTGAAAGCTTGTTTTTCGGCAGGATGGCGTGTGTGTCATGTCACAGGTTTGCTGGTATGACGGTGTCGCGTAACCTGGAGGCTATGTGGATTTTAAACGCCTGATCGATGTTCGGCGCAGTTTGAGGGCATATTCATCCCGTCCGGTCGAGCGGGATAAGGTTGAGCGGATGCTGGATGCCGCCCGCTGGTCGCCTTCAAGCGCCAATCGCCAGCCTTGGCGTTTTGTGGTGGTGGAGCACGACGCTCCAGAGCGGCTCGCGCTGGAAGAAGCGCTTGATGCCGGAAACTCCTGGGCGAATCGGGCTCCGGTGCTGATCGTTGCGGGAGCTGTTCCGTCTGAAGGGCTGGTGGTCGAGTCGCGGGAATATGTTCTTTTTGACGCCGGGCTTGCTTTGATGTCCCTGTTATATCGCGGAGCCGACCAGGGGTTGCTGGTGCACCCGATGGCGGGATGGAAAGAGGCGCCGCTTCGTGACGCGCTTGGGCTTCCGGATTCCTTCGCGCCCCTGGTGGTTGTTGCCGTGGGATACCATGGCAAACCTGAAGAACTCGACGAGGCTACGCGCAAAAAGGACGAAAGGCCAAGCACCCGCAAGCCGCTTCCGGAAATAGCATTCGAGAACCGGTGGGGCGTGCCGTATTCCACGAAGATTCCCTCCTGCCCCGCGAAGGTTTTCGAGACCGATATTCAGCTTCGCTTCCGCGATACCGACGCTATGGGGCATGTTAACAACGCCACCGTGGTGTCGTATCTCGAGGTCGGGCGCCTCCGTTTTCTTGTTGAACTGTTTGGGGGTGAGCAGGTAAGGAATATTCCTTTCATCATAGCGGATGTTTCCTGCAGCTACCGCGCGCCGATCTTCCTGCATGACCAGGTGCGCGTCCGGATATGGATAACGGATATCTCCCGCAGCTCGTACCGTTTCCGGTACGAGATCTTCAATCCCGCCGACGGACGGATTTTCGTCGAAGCTGAGACGGTGCAGGTGATGTACGACTACAAAGCGAAACAGACCATCCCCCTGCCTCCCGCTTTCCTGGATGTTGTGCGGGAGTATGTGGCGGTGTAATTTTTCGATGGTGCGCATGAGATGCGGACCTTAAGACGGGACGCCGCACCCGGATATTTGTAATATCCGGTGTTTATACAGTGTTAGCTTAAGATTGCCATCTGGTTAATTTTTAATAATAAAGTTTATAGCAGGCTAGTACATGTAAAAAATATATATAAAATAAGAGTTTCAAGATACGGGTTTATTGATGGAAATTGCATATGTAACGAGGAAGTAATGAAAACACCAAGAATTTCAGTTTTAATGCCGGCGTATAATGCGGAAAAATATATAGCAGAAGCAATTCAATCCATTCTTGATCAAACGTTTACAGACTTTGAGTTTATTATTATAAACGATGGTTCGACAGACAAAACATCCGAAATCATAAAAT
>Ga0082212_10000543_pt1 | contig 54145 bp, 55 predicted proteins | sample TergutNt197P3_FD_71548 | JGI IMG/M metagenome (GOLD analysis project Ga0082212, IMG submission 71548) | Neocapritermes taracua P3 segment gut microbial communities from Petit-Saut dam, French Guiana - Nt197 P3 | ecosystem: Host-associated > Arthropoda: Insects > Digestive system > Gut ...
TGGCTCAAACGCATTATCATAACATGGGTCATTCTGAACGGGTTAGGGTTCATTATGAGTTATATTACGCCGTTTTTTACAGGCGGTCAATGGAATCCGTAGCAAATTCAGAGCGGCAACTATCAATGTAATAATATAAGTAGGAAAGGATTATTCGCATGGGTATATTAGACAGCATCGTCGGCTGGATAGCCGAACAGGTCATGCACGGGCTTGACCTCGTAACCACATCCGTATTAGGCGCGCTTGGCTGCGATATGTCAACATTTATGAGATACTTTCCGGCAGCGGAAACAATGTATCATGTGTTTGTCGCTATGGGTATCGGGATTATCCTGCTGAACTGGGTTTGGCAGTTATTCAAGAATTTCGGGCTCGGCATGGGCATCGAAGCCGAAGACCCGGTTAAACTGAGCATAAAATCCGTACTTTTTATCGTACTCGCGTATTTTTCAGACCAAATCGTGGCGACTGTCCTCAAAATCGGCGGTACGCCTTACGCTTGGATAATGACGGCAGACCTGCCGCCTTTGAGCTTCGCTAATTTCAGTTCGGTCATCATGGTTATCTTAGGGGTCGTGGCAAACGGCGCGGTCGCCATTATCGCGCTGATATTGGTGCTGATACTCGCATGGAACTATATCAAACTGCTGTTTGAGGCTGCGGAAAGGTATGTGCTGCTCGGTATCCTTGTTTTCACGGCTCCGATGGCGTTCAGTATGGGCGCGGCGCAGTCGACGTCGAATATATTCAAGTCATGGTGCCGGATGCTCGGCGGTCAGATGTTTTTGCTTATCATGAACGCATGGTGTCTGCGCCTTTTCACGTCGATGGTCGGCAATTTTTTATCCAACCCGTTATCGTTATAAGAAAAAGAAAGAGGTACTTTTATGAAAACCAAAAGTAAAATTATCATTTATATAGTATCAGCCGTTATTTTAATATTCGCGCTGTCACCAGCCGCTGCCGCCGTCACCGAGAGCGAGGTAAAAAGCCATGTGACGGCACACGGGCGCGAAACAGTCGCGGGCAACATATTTATATGGTTTCTGTGCGCCGTAGCGTTTTTGAAAGCAAGCCAGAAAATCGACAGTTTCATGAGTTCGCTTGGCGTAAACGTAGGAAACACGGGCGGCTCGATGATGGCTGAATTATTGATAGCGTCAAGGGGCGTTATGGCGGGCGGCAAAGCGATAAGCGGCGGGCTGAATATTTTCGGAGGACGCGGCGGTTCTCGCGGCGCGAACGGTTCAAGCGGTTCAAACGGAGCCAGCGGCAATTCAAGCGGCGGGTTTATGAGCGGCGGGTTCGCAGGCGCGGCAGGGCGTTCGTTCAACCGCGGGGCGATGAAAAACGCGACAGGCACAGAAAACGGAGGGCTCGGCGGCGTGATGTTTCAATCGTCGATGGAAAAAGGCGGCGGGTTCGCTAACGACGTAATCGGTACGGTCGCTCAGGGAGATATTCAGACAACCGGAACAATGACGGGTGAAAAGGCGGTAAAAGCGATTAATTCGTATATGGGATATACCGAAGAACAGATAATAAACAGTTATTCCGGCGCCGCTAATACCGGAATCCCCGCGTTTTCCAACGTCGAAATCGGCGGCGGACGTATTATGGGGACGGAAACGTCGCTTGAAAACCCGGACGGCATACAGTTCGGTATGTATAATACGGCTCAGTATATGGCTCCCGAAGGAAAATATGAAACGGTAACGGCGGCGGACGATTCCACTTGGTATAAGCAGTACGCGCAGGACGCGGTGGAAAAAACGCCGTATATGGCGGCGGACGGCACAATCGCGTACAACGAGTCCATTATACGAAAACTGCCGGATATACCCCGCAGGAAGGAGCGCGTCTGATGGCTGAAGAAAATAAAAGCGGGTTGTCGGAAGCCGCAGAGAAAAGCACAAGCGCCGCCAGCGCAATCCAAGGCGCGATAAAAACCGGCAAAGCGGTTTCGGCGGTATCCAAAGGCGCGGCGGCAGCCGGACTTTACGGCGCGATAGCCGGAGCGGTCTGGTCGAACAGGAAAAATCTGAAAATAATCGTTATACTTTTAATCATTATTTTCCTGCTGCCCGTGCTGTTTATTTTAATGCTTCCCGCGATGATATTCAGCCTGATAGGAGGATTATTTTCGGGCGGGAGCGGTTCCCTGACGGAGCCGCCTGTTATGGTTATGAACGATACGGCGGCGATTATAGAAAATATTGAAACGGTCGGGTCATCGTTAAACGTGATTCTGTTAGAGAGCCTCGACGATTTATTTGCGGAAATAGATAAAGATTTTGAGGATTCGCCGGGTGACAGAAAAGAAATAATCAACCCATACGAAAACAGCAATATTGTAGACGCGAACCTGATTATATCGCAATACTGCGCTTTATATGAAAAAGATATTGATAAAATTACGTTGACTGATTTAGAGCAGATAATAAGGGAGCATAAAAACGCATTGTTTTCTTACGGCAAACACACGGAAAACGAAACATATACCGTCGCAGACCCCGAAACGGAAGAAGAAACGGAAATAACCGAAACGGTTATTTATTATACCGTACAGTACAACGGCAGTACGCATTTCGCGGACGCCGTTTTTTTTCTGACCGAAGACCAAAAATCTTTAGCGGCGGAATATCACGGCAACCTAATATTGTTTCTCAACGATAATTTTATCACGACCTCGAACAGTACGCATACGCTGTTAGCTCAAATATCGCTTGAAAACCCATATTCGGGCGACACGGAAAGTTTCGGCTCGCCGTTCGCCGCCGATTGGCGGGCGGCGGTGACATCGGAGTTCGGACCGAGAACCGACCCTATCAGCGGAAAAATAAACGCGGGGCATTTGGGGATTGATATCGCGTACCCGTTCGGCACGGAAATCAAAGCCGTTATGTCAGGCAAAGTGATATATGTCCGTTACCCGGCGACCGGATACGGCTATCATCTGGCAATCAATCACGGCAACGGGATAGTTACCCTGTACGCCCATTGCAGCAAAATTCTTGTCAATGAAGGTGATACCGTGCCGCAGGGCGGCGTTATCGCGCTTGTCGGCAGCACAGGGTATTCGACAGGACCGCATTTGCATTTTGAAACGGTTGCCGGAGGGATACCAAAAAATCCGCGAGAATATCTACCAAAATAAATCAGGAGGTACAACCTAATGTCTGAAAAACATGAAAACCAAGAAAACCACAACCATTATATCATACCGCCCAATTTTATAGAGTCGGGTACTTTTTTCGGGGGTATGTTCAAAGTACGGAACGCGATAGAAGCCGCCGTGCTTGCGTTAGCGGCGGGAATCCCTGTTTTTAATCTTGATTTGCCGCTGACTACTAAAATTATCATTATTTGTTTGACGTCGCTTCCTTTGGCACTGCTCGGTTTAATCGGCGTGTCAGGAGAAAGCCTGTCTTCGTTTATTATGATATTCATCAAATATCTGCGGAACAGGCGCGTCGTCGGCGGCGAGCCGGAAACTGAAACAAAAGATACTATAAAACCCGTAAAAAAAAACGGGAAATCCGCAGCAGCGTAACGAATTTTAAAAGCGGGAATATTTCCAAATTTAAAGTGAAAGGTCAGCAGATAAACGATTTCCCCGCTGAATTCGACGAGGTGAAAGACCGCCGTGTAAAAAAACCGTTAAAACCGCTCCGGCCGGTTACAGACGACCAGCCCGCTCAAACTGAAAAATCAAAACCGGCTGTACGGCTGCTGAACCCCGCGGCGGAATATCTCCCGATACTGAAAATAGAAAACGGCGTTATCTACACAAAAGACCGCCGTTACGTAAAAATAATCGAAGTCGAGCCGATAAATTTCCTGCTCCGCAGCGCACGCGAACAACGCGGCATCATTTATTCGTTTATCAGCTATCTGAAAATCAGCCCCGTAAAAATGCAGTTTAAAGTTTTGACAAAACGGGCGGATATAAACCGGCATCTTGAGATTATACAAAAAGAGTTAGACGAGGAAACAGACGAACGCTGCAAATTGTTACAGGAAGATTACGCCGGGCTTATCCGTCAGATTGGCTCGAAAGAAGCGATAACGCGGCGATTTTTTATTATATTCGAATATGAGCCTTGGAACGGCAGGCGCGGCAGCGAAGAAGCCGACGCGATAAACGCCCTCCAGACAGCGGCGCATACGGCGGCAAATTATCTCCGGCAATGCGGCAACGAAGTGATTATGCCCGAAAACGAGAACGAGTTTATCACCGACGTTCTGTATAATCTGTTAAACCGCAGGACAAGCAGCGAAAAACCTTTGCCTGTCCGCGTCAATGAAGTGACGGAGAAATACGCGGCAAACAGCGGCGGCGGCTTGGAAAATACGGCGATTCCGTCAAACGAGTTTTTCGCGCCTGAGAGCATTGATTTTACCAACGGTCATCATATCAAAATCGACGGCGTGTATCATTCGTATCTGCTCGTCCCGTCAAACGGGTATAAGACGCAAGTGCCGGCAGGCTGGCTCAGCCTGATTGTCAACGCCGGGGACGGAATAGATTTAGATATATTTTTAACCAAACAGCCCAAAGAGCGCATCATACAGAAACTCGGTCAGCAGATACGCATTAACCGGTCAAAGATTAAAGACGCTTCCGATACAAACACAGACTGGGACGACCTTGAGGGAGCGATACGCAGCGGCTATTATCTGAAAGAAGGGCTCGGCAACAACGAGGATTTCTATTATCTGAACCTGCTCATAACAATTTCTTCCGATTCGGTTGAGGGTCTCGAATGGCGTATCAACGAAATGAAAAAACTTCTGCTGTCGCAGGATATGAACGCCGTTACCTGCTCGTTCCGCGAGGAACAGGCTTTTTTATCGGCTCTGCCGCTGGTTTCGTTAGAGAAAAAATTATACGAGCGGTCGAAACGGAATATGCTCACGTCAAGCGCGGCGAGCTGCTATTCGTTCACGTCTTACGAAATGTGCGACGACAACGGCATACTGCTCGGCGTAAATAAATATAATAACAGTTTGATTATCGTGGATATATTCAATTCCCATATATACCGCAACGCGAACATGGCGATACTCGGCACGTCCGGGGCGGGTAAAACATTTACGCTGCAGCTGATGGCGCTGCGTATGCGGCGCAAAGGCATACAGGTGTTTATCGTCGCGCCGCTGAAAGGGCACGAGTTCCACCGCGCCTGCTCCAACATCGGCGGCGAGTTTATCCAGATTTCACCCGCTTCGCGCAACTGTATCAACGTGATGGAAATACGGCGGGCTGATAAAACGGTAGACGAACTGCTTGACGGTCCGAGCATGGAAAAATCAGAATTAGCGGCGAAAATCCAGCGTCTGCATATTTTTTTCTCGCTGCTGATACCGGATATGTCATACGAGGAGAAACAGCTTATCGACGACGCGCTGATTAAAACGTATGCGGCGAAAGGTATCACGCACAACAACGATTCGCTTGAAGATACCGAAAACTTCACAAATCCGGGCAGTTACCGCGAGATGCCGGTGCTGGGCGATTTATATAAAGTGCTGAATAAAAGTCAGGCGACAAAACGGCTGGCGAATATCGTCAACCGTTTGGTAAACGGCTCGGCAAGCACGTTTTCACAGCAAACCAACGTCAACTTGGAAAACAAATATACGGTGCTTGATATATCGGAGCTTACGGGCGATTTGCTGACTGTGGGTATGTTCGTCGCGCTTGATTATGTATGGGACAAAGTGAAAGAAGACCGGACATTAGAAAAAGCGATTTTTATAGACGAAGCATGGCAGTTAATCGGCGGTTCGTCCAACAGGCAGGCGGCGGAGTTCTGTCTTGAAATCGCAAAAATTATACGCGGATACGGTGGGTCAGCCGTTTTCGCGACGCAGGATTTAAACGATTTTTTCGCGCTGGACGACGGCAAATACGGCAAAGGCATCATCAATAACGCGAAAACAAAAATCATCCTGAATCTTGAAGACGACGAAGCGCAGCGGGTACAGTCTATATTGAATCTGTCTGAAGCGGAAGTCATGGAAATCACGCATTTTGAGCGCGGCAACGGGCTGATATCAACGAACAACAACAATATCACCGTAGAATTCAAGTCCAGCCAGCTCGAAAAAGATTTAATCACGACGGATCGCCGTGAGCTTCAGGAGATTGTGGCGCGTAAAAAATAAAAAAGCGTTAATTGAAAAAAATTAAGCTTAACCCATTTTACAAATTATAAAAATTTAATTTAATAAAAGAAGAGTCCACTATATGCCATTATTTTATTTGATATGCGGTATTCCCGCACCCGTATGTATTAGATTTTTAGGGCTGTAAAATATGGAACTATATAAATCAAAGAAAATATATTTGATTTATTCACATTTATTGAGTATAATAAGTGTGAGGTGATTGCATTTTATGGAACGAAAGATGATAGATAAACTGATTGCATGGAAAAACAGCCCGCGCCGGAAGCCGCTGATGCTATCAGGAGCGCGGCAGGTCGGCAAGACTTATTCCGCGCTGACATTTGGGAAAGCGCATTACAAGAACACCGTATATTTCAGCATGGAAGATTCCAGCGAGGTTCAGGCGGTGTTTGACCGCGACCTGAAGCCGGAGCGTATCATACAGGAATTGTCCGCTCATTCCGGGCAGAATATTTTCCCCGGCGATACGCTCGTTATTTTCGACGAAATACAGGCCTGCGAGAGAGCGTTAACTTCGCTTAAATATTTTTGCGAGAACGCGCCGGAGTATCATATTATCGCCGCCGGCAGTCTGCTCGGCGTGGCGATGAACCGCGAGAAGTATTCGTTTCCGGTCGGAAAGGTCGATATGCTCACGCTGTACCCGCTTGATTTTGAGGAGTTTCTGACTGCGACGGGTAACGCTCCGTTTATTGAGCTGATAAAAAAATCCTATTCGAATTTTTCTCCGTTATCCATGCATGACACGGCGATGGATTTATACAGGGCTTATCTTGTAGTCGGCGGTATGCCACAGGCGGTTGTTGAATATACGGGCACAAAGGATTTCAACTTTGTTTTGGCGGCGCAGAAAAATATAAATGACGCGTATATAGCGGACATGGCGAAATACGCTTCGCCGCAGGAAACGACGAAAATCATGGCGGCATGGGCGAGTATACCCGCGCAATTATCTAAAGAAAACCGTAAATTCCAGTATAAAGTGATAAAATCGGGAGCGCGGGCATACGAGTACGAAACGCCGCTTGACTGGCTGAAATTCGCAGGTATCGTTCACAAATGCGTCCGTGTCACAGAGGGCAAAATGCCGCTGACCGCGTATGCCGACAATGATTCGTTTAAAGTATATATGATGGACACGGGGCTGTTATGCTCAAAGTTTGGTATCGCCGCGAATGTGATACTAAGCGGTACGCCCGCGTTCGACGGCTTCAAAGGCGCGCTTGCGGAAAACTATATTTGCCAGAGCCTTGCGGCGAACGGTTTTACGCCGTTTTACTGGAGCAGTCCCGGCAAGGCTGAATTGGATTTCGTGTTTCAGGACAGTCAGGGCAATATCATACCGCTTGAGGGCAAATCAGCGGATAATGTTAAGTCTAAGAGCCTGAAACAATTCGTATCACTGTATAAGCCGGAGTATGCCGTTAGAGTATCGGCGAAAAACTTCGGGTATGAAAACAGAATTAAAAGCATACCGCTGTACGCGCTTTTCTGCTTAATGCCGTAATATCAACTATAATATAATTCAAAGCATATTCAAATCTTTATATTGAATATGCTTTTTTTATTGTCAGATGTAAAATTTATGCCTGACCAAATATAAAAAATACCGGTTGACGGCTCTGCCGACGGTATACCCATTCATTATATTAATAAAAGGAGGAAATTTAAACTATTGACAACGATTTAATAGCACAGGAAATAAAACACGAGCACAGCCGGATTGTGGCGCGTATCGCAGGTATCATCGCTAAAAAATTCCAAGTTCCGAACGACGAAGCGATGTTAATCGAATACGCCGCTGTACTCCATGATATCGGGAAACAATATGTCCCCAAAGAAATTCTCATGAAACCTTCCAAGTTAACCGAGGAAGAGTACAAAATAGTGCAAAGCCATGTCCTTACCGGGAACGAATATATTTTACGCATGATAAAATCATTGTTCGCGGCATATATCACGACTTTGCAGCACCACGAACGGCTTGACGGGAAAGGCTACGCCCAAGTCACCAACATTCATTCCTACGCGAAGATTGTGGCGGTAGCGGATGTAACCGACGCTCTTTTAACAAAAAACCGCTCTTATAAACAAGCGTGGACGCCGGAAGAAGTGATTGCTTATATGCAGAATAACGTCAACAAGCAATTTGAAGCCGAGTACGTAACTGCTCTGATAGAAAGCATGGACGAAATTATAGCGTTATACCATAATCCAGACTAAAAAACAATATTTGATAAATAAATACAAGTCTATCCGTTTTTTCTGGGGGGCACGGTAGTCTGTGAAGCGGTTCGGCTCAAAAATATATTATAGGAAGGATATTACGGGAGTATGAACGAAATTATACTACGGGAAGCTAATTTACCTGATACAATGGATGATTTAGCGAAATTTGTGCTGTTAGGCAGAGAACAATTCATAGCAATCCGCGCTGAAATACGGGCAATAGAAAAATTAAAACTGGCGGAAGAAGTCCTGAATCAAAAAAAGCAGGAATCGCTGATGATATCGGAAATAATACTGGACGCGGAAGTGCGGCTTGGAGAACTGTTTATAGAAATCCCCATTGTACCGGGCAGACGGAACGATTTAGAACCTCTACCCACCGGTGGGCAGAGGTTAAATAAAAACAAAAAGGAAATCATCAGTGAGCTGGGGTTTTCGCAAACAACGTCGCAGCGTCTTGAAATTCTTGCAAACAATCCCGATATCGTGGAATACGTAAAAGAAGAAGCGAGGGAAAACGGGGAATATCCTTCAAGAATGCGGGTTTTGGAATTGGTCGCGTCTAAAAACAAACAAAAAACCGAAACTGCCGCTATACCCGGACAAAACGCAGAACCCGAAACCGATACGGAAGACACGGAAACGCCTGAAAATATATCAGAAGATGAAATTGAGCGATTAAAAGAAATAGAAGAATACGATAAGTATGTGGATTTGCGGGTCAAAATCTACAAAGACCTCGGAAAAATCATCGAATTAATCAATGATTTTGAAATAACGCAGGATAGAATGGACGCTTTACGGGACAATTTCGACGACGTTATCAGAATCGATGAAGAAATCGGATATATAAACGATTCGATAGCTAAACTGAACTTGATAAAATCAGAAATATGGAAAGGAAAACGAAATGGAAAACGGTAAAAAATTTGACAATAAAACGATAAAAAAAATCGTTGCGAATAAAATCAAAAAAATAGATAAACCCGATATCATTGATATAGTCGGGATTATCCGTCCGTATTATTCATGGGACGAAGACGATTTAATCGAACGGGAACTGAAAAACAAGGCAAGGGCGATAATGCGCAGCTTTAAAGACGACGAAGGCGTGAGGACATACTTTTCAGGAAACGACGGGTTTTATATAAACATCGAAAAATCGACCGATTTAGAGGATTTACAAAAAGTAGACAGGCAGCTGAAACAAAAATACAACGGGTTAGCCGGCGCGGTTGATAAAGTACGCAAAAGGATTGTGAACATAATCAGCAGGTATAACGGCGCAAACAGCACCGGGGTCCAGTAAATAACCTAAACGCTAAATAAAAACCATGGGAGGATTTTTTGTTATGAAGCTGCAAGAATATATCAATTCCGTCGATTCCGCAGTTTTAAGAAAAGCGAAAGCATTCTTGCAAACCGGAAATTTTATAAGCCTCAGAAGCCGCGGATTCTATTATGAAGGGTCCGCCGTTTATAATAAAAACACGGTTTTTTTCGAAGCCGTGATAGACGAAAATAACGAAATACAGAAATATTCGTGCGATTGCCGGAACAATAGCGTTGTTTGTATACATATAACCGCTATGTTTCTGGGAATCGAAAAAATGACTGAGGCGGAATGTTCGGATTACCATGAAGCTGTCATAAAACCGGCGTCGTTGGAGGACTGCGAATAAAAAATGCGTATAGAGAGGGGAAAATGAATTGAAAACAAGAGAACAAATATACAGCAACGAAGCCGCCGATTTATTAAAAAATATAACGATGTATAAGACGCTAACTGAAACGCAGGTTTTACGGTTATATCCGGGTAAAGAATCCGTGATAAAAAATTTACTAAACCATTTAACAAGACAGGGACGGATATACCGTAACCCTGATAAACAGAGGGTTTCGGCGAACGCCGAATGCGACGGGCGGATTGATTACGGGCTGGTTAGCGCCGTTTGGGTGCTGATTGATTTTATTGATAAAATTCAATCCCATTTTGCCTGTGATTTTCCGGTGAAAATAAGTTTTTTTACCGAAGACGAAGCGTATGAAATTATCCACGTGCCGTATGAACAGGAAATAATGATGAAGCGCGCGTTATCCTCGGATATACAATCAAACGCCCGCCGTATCGTTATAGTTGACAGCGTCGAACAGATTGATAAAATAGATATACCCAGCATCACCGGATTCTGCACCGTATCTTCGGACGGAACCGTGGAGTATTATAAACTTGAATGAGAATTAGGAAAGGAACACCTGTTATTTATGGAAAGAAAAATGATTAGCAAACAAATAAACGATATTATCGACGATATTTCACGGTTAAACAATACGCTGTACGCGTTAGGCTCGACGGATATCCAGCGTTTCCCTGAGAATTATGAGATTTTATCGACAGACGCCGCGCTGAGAAGCGAAAAAATCACCTGCCGTCTGCGGGAGCTGATATATTCCAGCACGCTGATAAAAAAAGAAGAGTATCTGGTTTCAGCCGGAGCCGCGCACGGGATAGAAATAAAATACGAAAACGGGATTACAGAGATAACGCTCCCGAGCCTGCTGCCGAAACGGAAGCAGCGGCAGACTTCGGAGTTTCTGTACGAGCCGTTTTATTATACGCTGCGTGAATATGCGAAAAAAAACCCGCTGCCGAAATACAGGCAATGCGTCGTGTGTTTTTCCCATATTTATAACCGTGATTTGCCGTTAAGGAGAATCATGGATTACGACAACATCGAGTTGAAACGGATACTGGATATCATTTCGACTTTTATTATGGTGGACGACGGCGGATTATTATGCGACGCGTATAATACGACTGAGCTCAGTGATAAAGATTGTACCTGCGTTTCAATCATGGACAAAGATAAGTTCACCGGCTGGCTTGCGGAACGGAAAAAAGATATGGACTCTGTCGAAGATTTCGGCGGATAACGGGCGCGGTTTGCGCCTGCGCCTGCGGGTATCCGCGTTTTCGATATAATATAAAAATACAGGAGACGGACATGAAACAAACCAAACTCCCCGCCAGGGATTCTCAGGCGTACAATATATTAAGCCTTACAGCCGTGTCGGGCGAATTTCCGGCTGACCAAATCGAGCGGCTCCGCGGCGGGTGCAAATATAAAATAAAGATACTGAACGTTCTTAAAAGCAAGAAATATATCGCCGCTTATTACAGCGATAAACTCCGCGGCTACAGATTGACTGCGACCGGAAAAAATGCGCTTTATGAAGAAAACAAAGAACGGTTCGCTTCTTTTTTTAGCGGTAACACGGAAACCAACTGCCCGAAATACGAAATCACCCGCCGTTTAAGAATGAAAAGTATCGCCGAAACGTTTGTCACGATGCAGAACGCCGGCGTTTCCGTTTTTAAAGACGAAAAACTTGACGTATTCCGTCCGGGTAAAACGGATCCGCAGGTATCGGTAACATCCGCCGCTTTCTATAATTCCCGCGAGATGAAAGAATACGGCGACGATTTTATCAAATCACGCGGCGGCCGGTATGTCGGCGTGCTTCTTACCGAGCTGAATTTTTATGTCGTATATAATACCGGGAGTTCGCTGATGAAATGGGAGAATAGTTCAGAATCAAAAACAGCCGGGGTAATCCGGCAAATCCTCACCAGAGAATGCTTTCCGCACCAATATCTGATTAACGGCGACCAAAAAGCGCTGATGCTCGGCAGCACAATGGAGCAAGCGTACCAGATTTTATTAACTGCGAATAAATCCAAGAAGCGTTATTTTAAGCTTTACGATTGTTACGATAATTTTTTATACCTGCCAAACAACCGCGACGGCGAATTGGTCTTAAAATTATTATGCGACGCCGGAAAAACAAAAGAATTCAATATGATGATTTCAGCGGATTTATACGACCGCAATCCCGGTATGGCGGTCGAAAACGACGCGGTTGACGAAAACGGGTATCCGGTGCTGTTCGCTTATGATTTTGATATGCACCGTATCGTCCAATTTAATAAAGCGGTAAAAATGTATAACAAAAAAGGTATCATCATCTGTTTTGATTTCCAGAAAGACGTCCTTGAACGGTACTGCTGCGGAAATATCACATTCCAGGCAATCAAAACAGATAAATTCGAAAGGAGGTTTTTTCCGTAAAAAAGAAAAAAATAATCATTTTAATAACAGTTATGCCTGTTATGCTAGCTGCGATGCTGTACGCAGGCGGGTTTTTAGCGCAGTTAATCGGCAACTATATACTGTGGGACGAAGCGGGCGGGTTCCCCGGCGACGGCACGGCGCCGGAACCGCCTTCAATATCCGTAACGGATTGTATCGCCGCTGTGTTCAATCCCCCATACGGCGTATACGGCGTTTTAATCTGCGCCGGGCTTTTGGCGCTGTTAGTCGTTCTCATTATGAAAATGGGCTGGGGCGACAAAGGAGAATACGACCGCGAACGCAACCTGATTTATTCGCGCAACGGCACATACGGCACGGCGGGGTTCATGACAGAAAAAGAAATGGGCGGCGTACTCGACCTTACTGCGGATATACGGAAAAATAAAGGCACGATACTCGGGCTGGTCAGCAAAAAAATCGTCTGCGTGCCCGAAGACAGCAGAATGAACAAAAATATAGCCGTGTACGGGGCGAGCGGCTCGAAGAAAACCCGCGCGTTCTGCGTGAATATGATATTGCAGTGCGTATCGCGGGGCGAATCGCTTTTAATCACCGACCCGAAAAGCGAAATATACGAAAAAACAAGCCAATACCTGCGGAATAACGGGTATGTCGTGAAAGTGTTCAACCTTATCAGCCCGGAAAGCTCTGATTCGTGGAACTGCCTCGCGGAAATCAAAGGCGAAGAACTGATGGCGCAGTTATTCTGCGACGTGGTTATAAAAAACACCGGTTCAGAACGGGGAGATCATTTTTGGGACAATTCCGAACTCAACCTTTTGAAAGCGCTGGTTTTATTAGTCGAACAGGAATATCCGCCTGAAGGCAAAAATATAGGCGAAGTATATAAACTGCTTACCATGAAATCAGAGCACGATCTGAACGACATATTCGACCCGTTATCGTACAGCCACCCGGCTAAAGCGCCGTATAATATTTTTAAGCAGGCGTCGGAAACAGTGCGGAGCGGGATAATCATCGGGCTTGCTTCGCGGCTGCAGGTATTCCAGAACAGCCTGATAAAACTAATCACGCGCCGGGACGAAATCGACCTCGAACTGCCCGGCAAACAAAAATGCGCGTATTTCTGTATCAATTCCGACCAAGACAGCACGTTCGATTTCCTCAGTTCCCTTTTTATATCGTTCGTCTTCATCAAATGTATCCGGTACGCAGATAAATACTGCGAAGGCGGCAGACTCCCCGTCCCCGTGCATTTTTTAGGCGAAGAACTCGTGAACTGCGGCGTAATCCCCGATTTGTCGCGTAAAATATCGGTTATACGGTCAAGAAACTTCAGTATGTCGTGCGTGTTCCAGAACCTCGCGGGCCTGCAAAACCGCTACCCGGACAACCAATGGCAGGAAATAATAGGAAACTGCGACGTACAGCTTTTTCTCGGCTGCACGGACGAGCTCACGGCGAAATTCATATCGGACCGGTCAGGCGAAGCGAGCATCAATGTTTCCAGTAAAGCCAAACAGCTCGGCACATGGCGGATTTCGGATTATACGCCGGAATACCGCGAAACAAGCGGCGTTGGGAAACGCAAGCTGCTCACGATGGACGAGGTGCTGCGTATACCTATCGACAAAGCGTTAGTTATCATACGCGGTCAGAAAGTTCTGCAAGTCGATAAATACGATTATTCCAATCATCCGGAAGCTGAAAAACTGATTTCCTGCAAAGCGTCGGAATACAAACCCGACCGTTCGGATTACCCGGATAACAATGAAACGGATTATTCGGCGTTAAAACAGCCCGCCTCTAAACCGCCGCCTAAGAAAAACAATCAGCCTAAACCTAAACCAGGCAATAATACGGGTAAAACCAAGCCGGGTCAAGCCGGGAATCCTGCCGGAACCGGCGGCGAACCGGAAGAAACCGGCGCTGACGCAAGCGGAACAGGGGTTAAAAAGAAACCGCGTTATACGCCTGCGGATAAAAATTCGTTATTGTAATACAATCAAGGAGTACAAAATATATGGGAATAAAGCTTAATGCGAATCCGATAGAAACGCAACCGCCTGAAAACGAAGAATATTATTTTAAAGCATACGAACGGTTTCTGCGCTATGCAGCCGATACCTATAAATTAGGGAGACGTGCGGATATTACCGGCAGGCATTTGTCGGGATATATAAAAAATATGAAAAACCGGGGGCTTTCGGCGTCTGAAATCAAAAGCGAGCTTGCCGGGATACGGTTCTGGCACGGCATTCCATCGAACGCATAATTCGGTAAAAATAACGAAGGAGCAGCAAAAGCTCCTTTTTTATATAAAAAATAAATTTATAATCAAATAATATTGAAAGAAAAGAGGGATTTTTTTATTATGCCAGCAAAAAAGAAAACCAAAGAGCCGGAAATTCCGGTTATGAACGACCTTGACGAAACTTTACTGCCCGCAGAACAGCCTGACAAACCTGAAACAGACGACGACATAAACGAGCTGCTTGCGAATATGGACATGGACGCCGACCCGGAGGATATGGAATATCAGGACGGCATTGAAGACGACGCAGCCGAATTTGACAATTTAAGCGGCGGGAACGAAGGCGAAGAAGAATTCGGGAATACGGAAACTCCCGAAGATAATTCGAAAGAAAATATTTTGGGCGGCGAATCCGGGGAACCCGGCATACCCGACCCTGACGGCGGGGATAGTCCGACGCTTGGAAAACCAAAACGGGCTGCGCGGAAAAAGAAAGAGCCGGATACGGAGTTTGATTCAGAGAGCGCCGGCAATACGCTTTTATCGGACACGCTCACAGAAACACCTGTAAAACCTGCGGTACGCCGCCGTTCCGCCGCTGTTCTGACGATTGACTCGAAAGCAGAAGTGACGTCGCAGAAAAACATCGAAGAAGCTGCGTGGCACGAAATCCGCAACGCGTACCGCACACGGAAAATACTCACCGGTACGCTCGGCGGCATCGAGCAGACTGAAACAGGGAAAACCATCGCTATCGTCCATTATAACGAATACCGCGTCGTTATCCCGGTGAAAGAAATGATGCTGAATATTACCCGCCGTCCGTCCGGTACGGAATACGACGAATTTATGCGGCGTCAGAACAAAATACTCAGCAATATGCTGGGCGCGGAGATTGATTTTATCGTAAAAGGCATTGATTCGAAAATGCGGAGTATCGTAGCGAGCCGCAAAGACGCGATGCTGAAAAAACGCGAGATATTCTATATGCACACCGACGCCGCGGGAACGCACCGGATTTATGAAGGGCGCGTGGTGCAGGCGCGGGTTATAGCCGTCGCGGAAAAAGTCATACGCATCGAAGCGTTCGGGGTCGAGTGTTCTATATTGGCGCGCGAATTATCATGGGACTGGCTCAGCGACGCGCATGAACGGTTCAGTATCGGCGACGAGGTGCTTGTCCGGATACTGAGTGTCCAGAGGAACAGCGTCGAGGATATTTCTATCACAGCGGACATCAGGAGCACGTCGGATATAACAAACTATGATAACCTGAAAAAATGCCGGATTCAAGGCAAATATGCCGGCACAGTCACCGACAATATCAGAGGGGTCGTGTATATCCGGCTCACGAACGGCGCGAACGCGATAGCCCATTCCTGTTACGACCGCAGGACGCCCGGCAAAAAAGACGACGTCAGTTTCGCCGTAACGCATATCGACGAAGAACGCGGGTATGCTATCGGGATTATTACCCGTATCCTGAAACAAAATTTATAATAACACGGAGGATATAGAAAAATGATAGCCAACCGCATATCAAAAATCGGTATGTTACTGACAATAATGGTTTTCATATTAATTATGATACAGAGCTGCAAATTTACGGATAAACAAACCGCGGATAATACTAAAACCGCCGACTGGCAAATCATACTGATAGAAAAAAGCGAGAATCCCGTGGAACTGAAAGTTTCAGGCAGCGCCGCTTTTGAAGGCATGACTGACATAATCAACGGCGCAGCCGTAAAAGACGGGAATATCTGCGCGGTAAACACTTTCGCCGAAGTAGGGAACTATTTCGGCGGGAGTTACGACGTGGAAGGCGAGAATACCCGAAACGCGAGATATATTCTTACGCCGATGGGACAGCAGCGTCAGAACCCGGTGCAGCTCGGCGTCAATTATTTCAGCGTTTCGTTAGAAACGGCGTTCTGGCAAGCCGAACGGGTCGAAATCCAGTTCGACCGGGATGTAACAATACGGGGGCTGAACGGCAATTTTGAGATACTTGTATCAGTATGGCGCGAAGACGACTGGTTAGTCGAAACGCCGTTAACCCGGTTTACAGGCGTACTGGAAGAAACAGGCGATGTAACCTTATCGTTTATCAAAGATGAATACCGCGTATCTTCGACGTCGGAAATCAATCAATTCATGGTTGAAGGGTACGACGGCTGGCGGAATGTTTTGACGGAAGCCGCCGCTGCAACCCCGCTAAAAGCGTACACAGTTCAAGCAGTCAACGGTCAGTATGCCGTTAATACGGGAGCAGACGCCGATTATTCCAGCAATAATAATACAGACGGATGTAACTGTCCCTGTAACAGGTAGCCGCCGATGAATAAAAATTATATCAAATATATTAGAGAGAGGAAGTGACCCGGATTTGTATAAAAAAATGATAAAGAACTTAAAATCGGACAGAGCGGAAGCGGATTATATCTCGACCGTGGTTTTTGTTTTTGTCGCCGTGCTGATACTGGCGTTTGTCCTGAATTTATTTTCGATTATATCAGTCAAACGGCAGCTTGACCTTGCGGCGGACCAGATGGTGAAACAAATCCAGCTCGCGGGCGGCGTAAACGGGGATACCGACGCGCTGTTCGCTTTTTTGTCTTCGGAGATAACAGGCGCACAAAATATCACGTATACCGTAGACGCGCCGAACGCCGCCCGGATACAGCTTGGAACGCCGTTTTTTGTGACGGTTACCGGACGCGCCAATCTTGGCGGCATGTGGAATTTTAACGTATCGATCGTCACAATCGAATCAAGAGGCGCGGGTGTAAGCGAACATTACTGGAAATAAAAAACTTTATACTTGGAGGGAAAAAATATGTATGAAAAAAAGGAAAAAGTATGTATGAAAAAATCGGTATTTTTTATAGTATTTGCCTGCATCATCATATCCATATTCATTATTTTCAGATTCAGCGTTATATCGAACGAAAACGGGTATTATATTGACGGGGAGAATAACAAAATTTTATTTATCATCGAAAAAGGAGATAAATCGCTTATTATTTCCACAATATTTCATTGCAGGGAGCCAACGCTATATATAGTTGAACACACATCATCAGGAGAAACATAAAATAAATGAACAGGATACTGACAAGCAGAGAACCTTTACGCGGCGATAAAAGCGAAATATCGTTTTATACGTGTTTTTTTATCGTGAGTATCGCCCGCTTGACTGGAATGAGCAGATTATCCGTCAAATGGTGGAATGTGTCAAGGTAATCGACAAGGAAACGTTGGGTATCAGATTCCGATTAGGTATCGAAATTGACGCGAAAATGGAATAAAAACTGAAAAATCGATGATAGAGCGAGGGGATTAATTTCCACTCGCTTTATTCATCCCCGTAATAATAAAGATTGGAGAAAATAATACGATGATAAAAAGTTTAAAAAGCAGATTTGTCCTGACTTCCGCGGTGCTGTTTGTGCTGGCGCTCGCGGCAGTCCTGTCCGTTTCAATCAACCGTTTTAACAATTTTTCGCAGACGGCTATGCAAGCGCGGGTAGAAGCCGCCGCCAACGGCATTAGGACTTTATCCGAGGACACAAGGCGGCTGACCGTCGAACTTGGGCTTCACATCGCCGCCGACAATCGGGTGATTACCGCAGTATTAGACGAAGATATGCCGGAACTGCTCAGGCTGTTCAATCAGGCGCAAACCGAAAATAACGTCACATTTATTTCCGCGCTGAATGCGGACGGAACAACGATAGCGAGTTCCGGCGAACAGGAACTTTTTCAAGTTCCTGTCTGTTCAACCGCACCGATTATTCATGAAAGCGAAATTGTAGGTTCGGTCATCGTCGGCGTAGCAATGGACACCGAAGCGTTCGTTGACCGTCTGCAAGCTATGTATGACGCGGAAATTGTGATTTTTGCCGGGGACACGGGAGATAAATCGGTAGCGTCGACATTCCGCAAGGACGGCGGCGGACGCGGCGTCGGTCCGGGGTTCGAGTTAGATTCGCCGTCAGTAGTGGAAACAGTGCTGACCTGGCGGCGGGAGATGTTCGCCGTCGTTGATATTCGGGGCGATATTTTCAGTGCGTTTTACCTGCCGCTCCGCGACGTCAGCGGAGAGGTGTTCGCCACGATGTTTTTCGGAATAAACAACTCAGATATAATCAGAGAAAAAAATACGATGATACTGCTAATGATTATAGCGGGATTCGTTGGAATAATCATCGCGCTGTCCGTTATATTTATCACGAGCGGGCGCATCAGCAAACCGCTGGTGCAGTCGGCAGAATCCCTGCGCCAAGTCAGCACACGGCTTGAAGCGGGAGTCGGGCAGGTCAACGATTCTGCGTCGTCCGTCGCCGATAGCGGCGGCGAACAGGCTGCGGCGGTTGAGGAAACATCGGCGACGATGAACGAAACGTCCTCAATGATAGCGAGCAATGTTGAAAATACGCGCACGGCGGAGCAGCTCGCGGCAAGCTGCGCAGAAATTTCAAATGAAACGGGGAAATCCATGACGAATATGCTTGCGGCGATGGACGAACTGAAAATATCAAGCGGCACGGTGAGCAAAATCGCCAAGACCCTCGACGATATAGCGTTCCAGACGAACTTGTTGGCAATCAACGCGACGGTGGAAGCGGCGCGGGCGGGCGGCGACGCTGGCAGGAGCTTCGGCGTGGTGGCGGAGGAAGTGCGTACTCTCGCGCAGAAAAGCGCGAAAGCAAGCGCGGAAGCGGCTGAAATAATCGAAAATAATATAAAGCTGACAGACGCGAGCAAAACAAGCGCGGAGCGGGTGCTGTCATTAGCCGAACAACACGCGGATTATACTGTAAAATTGGGCGGTTTAATTGCAGAAATACACGCGGCGAGCGAAGAGCAGGCGAACGGCGTACAACAGGTCAATATAGCTATGAGCCAAATCGAGAAGTCCGCTCAATCAAATGCGGCTGCCTCGGAGGAATCCGCAGCTTCGGCGGCGATGCTCAGGGAACTTGTGCATGACCTTGAAAATATATACAACGGCGTGAACTCCGTCGTCTGCGGCGGTTTACGTAAATAGTATCAGCCGAAAAAAATTGTATCCGAAAGTATAATTTTCGAGATAACGCTTGAAATTTTTCGCGGAGTGTGGTATAATAAAATTAGACTGTGGAATGGAGTAAATAATATTTATGAGTGAGAAACCGAAAAAAGCAACCAGAGCCAGGCGTGCAAAAATCGATGAGATAATCAAGCATTTATTTAGTGTGTCTAAACCGACGCTTGTTAAAATGATGAACAGTTTATTCAACGAAGATTTTGAGCCGGAAACGGTGGAAATAATACAGACAAATCCCGAGTTCGGCGATTTCGATTTGGATATACTGCGCGGTGATATGTTTCTGCGTTTTCGCGAATTAGTTGAAACGACAGCAAAAAGACCTAATCACTATCACGTTGAGTTTCAGACGAAGCACGACAAGCTGATAGGTATACGTGTTTTCGGCTACGCTTTCAAAAAAGCAGTCGAAAATGAACGGCTTGAAACGGCTGCTGATGACGGAGAAATCGTGCTTTATATGCCGAAATCGCTTGTTATTCACGTTGAGCATCACAAAAAAATTCCGAAAGACCGATACAGAATAAAAATTATATTCATAGACGAAAATAATCAGGAATCAGTCATGAACTATACAGTTCCGGTACTCAGGTTTTGGGAGTATGATGAGAAACAGTTAATCAAAGAAAAATTATACCCGCTGTTGCCGCTTCAATTATTTATGCTGCGGTCAGAACTGGAGAAGATGTCACGGCGTAAAAATCCGCAGGGCAAGCGTGAAACCATAGGCAAAATCAAAACGGTAGCGGAGCGAATTGTGCGTGAAGCGCATCGGTTGGGCGATATAGGAGAGATAAACGACGAGGATATAGAAAAAATAACCACGGCGATAGGCGAATTATTCAAGCATCTGAACGATAAGTACAAAGCAGATTCAAAAATGAATACGGAGGTGTCAGATATGATAAAAACTTTATATGATGAGCGGGTTTTTATTAAAGGTGAGGAAAAAGCTAAAATCGAAATGGCAAAAAAAGCAATAAAAAAAGAATTGTCTATAGAGGATATAGTAGATTTAACCGGGCTTTCCATGGATATCATCAAAGAACTCCAACTAAAAAAACTTGAAGAAATCGACAAGTAGAATATGCCAATCAAATGATAAGCAGTTAAGTAAAGAGGTCAACGATATGATAAAAACATTATATGATGAGCGGGTCTATATTAAAGGCAAAAAATCAATGTCAATCGAAATAGCGAAAGATTTATTAGATATCCTTGATGTTGAAACTATTGCTGAAAAGACTAAACTTACAATAGATGAAGTAAAGGAATTAAAACAAAATTTAAGGGATAAAAAATGATAAAATGTACTAAACTTACAGAGGAAAAAATTCGCGGGATTAAAAAAATGTTATAAAAAAATAATAAAAATCATAGGCGCAAAGATTTATGTTCTTTGCGTCTTTAATTTTGCGATGATAATTTTTCCAATAAAATACAGTCAGGAGGTAAATAAAAATAAATGAACAGGATTCTGACAAAAAGCAAAGAGCCTTTACGCGGCGATAAAGGCGAAATATCGTTTTACACGTGTTTTTTTATTGCGGGTATCGTCGCGCTTGTAGCGTTTCTGCTTTTATACGCTTCGGTGCAAATCAACAGTATCAATATACGGAACGGCGCGAAGATGGAACTCAATAATCTGGCGGCGAGCATATACGCCGATACGTTCCGGTCACAGCGAGAGGCAAACATCGACGACTATATGAATACGCTGTATTCTTCCGGTTCGGATTATACCCGGCGGCTTGAACAGACCGTGCAGGACGGACTTGCTTCGAAAGTGCCGTTAACGACCGACGATTACAGGGTCAGCAACATCCAACTGGAATTCAACCGGAACGGAGACCGGGTCGAATATGTCTTCACTTGCGACGTCGAATTTTTTATCACGATGTTCGGGAACAGTTATCCGACCGTTACGCGGAATATCCGGCTGACCGGATACCATAACACAAAATTTTAGCGGAACGGAGATGCGTTTTTTATGCACAAAACCAAATGCAATATAATGATTATATAGAGCGGTTCAAAAACACAAATTGAAACGCAATATAATGAAATTGAGGAATCATTAATAACGCAAGCCGTAAAAGAGAGGAGGCGGCGCCTGTTCGATTATATATAATGAAACTCAAAACCATTTAAAAATAAACCAAATAATAAAATTGAAATTATTGAGAGGAGAACATTATCATGAAAAACATAATAAAATCAAAACCATTTATCACAGCGGGAATCTTTGCGGCGGTATGCCTTGGCGTTCTGTTAATTTGTATCTTAATCGGCAAAAACGGAAAATTTGAATTTACTCCTGACGAACAAATCGATTTATCAGAACCTGTCCAAGAATGGGCGGAAAACGCGAGACTTGATTATACTGCCCAGCCGGAAGAATCTAAAGAACAGGAAGACGATAAAACCGAGAATGAACAGGCAGTTACTACAACAACCGAAGCCGCGCCGGGTGCGGACCTGTCTGCTGAAAGCGGCGCGGAAGACGAAATTGTTCTGACGGTTATGCCGGAAAAACCCGCGCCGCCCGAACGCCCCGACACGGCTTATCCCGGCGAGCGTACAGGAGAAGCAACGATTGAGGATGTTGAAGCGCATCGAGCGCTCGACCCGGCGCTCACGAACCCCAATGTAAAACCTGACGGCACTCCCCCGGCGGCGGCGAAACCGGCAGATAATAACGCGTCGCAGAACAGCGGCACAAACGGCGGCGATAGTCCGCCGGAAAAAATTTATTTCCCCGGTTTCGGGTGGATTGAATACGGCGGTCCGAATGTAGGCGAAAAAAGCGGTTCGGACGGCGACTGGAATAAGCAGATTGGCAGTATGGGGTAAAAAAAATAAATGAATATAATTCGCAGGGCAGGTACAAAATACCTGCTCTTTTTTATAGGAGGTAGCAAACAAATGAAAAATAAAATTATTTCTTTTTTATTAGCGGTTGCGGTTTTGATGTCGTCGTATTATCCCGCGTTAGCGACAGGCGACGGCAACGTCGATTCGGGCAGCGGCGGCATGGGCGTCGGTACGGAAAATTACCATTGGTCGCCCGGAAACGACGGCGTCCGGATAACCGTCATAGACGCGGCAACCGGCGCGCCTGTGGGCAGACCGCAAGATTATACGAATATAATCCCGCCAGCGGGTATGTCGTATTTTGACCACAAAACAAAAATTGAGTATCTGAACGGCGCAAGCCTGACGCTGCGGTATGGCGATTATGCCTATAAGAATCCAGTCCCACCGTTACCCCGTATCGTCAGCGACAGCACCGGTAACGCCAACCTTGAAGCGATAAAACAGTATTTCTGCTCCGAAGGCGCGGCGTTAATGGTATCGAATGATTTCGGGATTAATTTTGATATGCTCACAAACGGCGATTACAAGCTGTTTATCGAGCCGATAGCCTATTTCAAATACGCGGGATTCAATGTCGGCATGACCGCGCATGAAGCCGCGCTGTACGACACCGAATTGGGCGGCGCTATGCGGAGCTACATGACGAGCCTGACGCATCAGAACCTGCCGCTTTCTATGTTTCTTGAACGCCCGGACTTGGGGTTGCCGGCATACAGCGGCGTCAGCACAGGCTGGCAGACAAACGCTACAATTATAACGTATTTGGGTATGGGTATCATAAGTTACACCGACGTTGAATATGAAGAAGAAGACAACGTCGAATATACGATAGAATACCGCCCGAATACGGAAGTCATTACGGCGGTCACGCTCAGTTCTTCAGCCGAGATAAATTATCACAGCTCGGCTACCGTCACGTTCCACATTTTAGGACGGGCGTACAACATGTCGGGCGTCGTCATGCCCGCGGGCGGGTCGCAGATTGTATGGTGCAAGTGGACGACTCCGGCGACCGAGCAGATGGTGACAATCAGCGTTGCCACGAACAAGGGCGTGTTAAGCGAAAACCAAGTAGCGGCGAAAATCGTCCCGCTTGACGAAAACCCGCCGCCTGACCCGAAAGCCGACGACCGCAACGACACTTTCAGCCCAGTATCATCGCCAATCAATCCGGAGAGGAAATCAGCGAGCTGGTCTGTCTGGTGGGCGCGCTGGCATGAAAATTGGCAATGGGTTGAGGATTGGCAGTGGGTTGCCGACGTTCGCTGGATATCTAACTTAGTATATATTGACGGCGCCGGGTTTGTTGACTACGGGTATTATTACGATTTCGGTCAATGGTTTGACTTCGGGGAATGGCAGGATTTGGGATGGTGGGACTTTTTCACGGCGAATTATCACGCGAATCTCGCCGCCGTAAGCACGATTGCGCCGGACGAAAAAGTGCCGACGGCCGTCGGTAGTCTGATGAAAAGCGGGTATGGCATAAACAATACCGTAACAGCGAATATCGACTCGATACAAGTGGAGATAGACAGCCACGTCACAGGCGCGCAAACAGCGGTCAGTTATTTCCCTGAATTCGGATACACGACGTACTGGCGGCTTCTTGACCTTACTTCAAGAGGGCGTTCGTCGCGGCTGGAATTAAAATATAATCCGTTCAGCACGTATAACCGCCGGGTGCATTTTACGCCTGTGTGGTATCCGAACGGAAGATACGACGTATACACATGGGTGCTTGACGCATGGACGCCTGTCGGTATGCTGTCTGTAAATCTAACCAGCGGCGTCAGCATTGAGCAGTCCGTTTTCGACGACTGGTACACGAACCGTGAATAATATGTGGAAAGAGATATATTATTTATTCGTATTAATCGCTGTCTGCGGATTTGCGATGTACGACAACCATACAAGACGGGTGCCAAACAACGCGCTCGTTTTATTTATGCCCGCCGCGTTCGCCGCCCCGTTTATCTGCGCGTCGGAGAGCGGATGGGATTTGTTGGCTCAAATGCTGATACACGCCGGGTTAGGCGCGGCGGCGGGGTTCTGTATCCTGCTGTCGGCTGCCGTTGCGTCAAAAAACGGGAACGGAATCGGCGGCGGGGATATAAAACTCGGCGCGGTATTAGGCTTTATATACGGAACGACCGGGATTATCGTTATATTGATGACCGCGTCGGCGTTAGCGGCTGCCGCCGGAATCTATCAGAAGAAAAAAAGCGGCGGGCAGATACTCCGGCTCCCGTTTGTGCCGTATATGGCTGTAGGCGTTCTTATTGTTACAATCACCTTATTTATTTAAAGAAAGTAGGATAAAAAAATCATGAAATTTAACAACCGATTCATATTCGGCATCCTCAGCATCGCGCTGGCGGCGGTCATCGCGTTTATCGCGATACCGGTTATCAGCAGCCAGACAAACGGCAAGACGGAAATCGTCCGTATCACCCAGCCGGTGCGGAAAGGCGCGCTTATCACGTCGAGGGATATCGAAACCGTCGAAGTGGGCGGGTATAACCTGCCGATTAATATCGCCAAACATGAGAACGACGTCATCGGGAAATACGCGACGACTGATTTGGCAGCCGGGGATTATATCTTATCGTCTAAAGTCAGTTTCACACCGGTATCGTCCGATATCCATCTGAACAGCATCCCGTCCGGTAAAGTCGCCATATCCCTGACGGTCAAATCCCTCGCGAGCGGGTTGTCCGATAAACTGCAAACAGGCGATATTGTCCGTATTTACCATTTTAAAGGCATAGCGACCGATTTCCCCGAATTGCAGTTTCTGAAAATCCTTACCGTCACCGACTCGAAAGGCGTAAACGTGGATTATTCGCTGGAATTACCGGAAGACGAAGAAAAACGGCAGTCCGCCACCATCACGCTCCTCGCCACGCCGGAACAGGCGCGGCTGATTACCGCGCTTGAAAACGACGGCGCGGCTCATATCGCGCTGATAAACCGAAACAACGATAAGCTGGCGAGCGAACTGCTTAAAATACAGGACGATATTTTACAGGATTTATATTTCCCCGTTTTTGAAGACGAAACCGAAAATGAAAACAAGGAGTTCCCGGAAGATATACCGGACGAAAATTATGATATAACAGACGAGGAAAAGGAGGGCTAAACCGATGGGAAAAATTATAACCGTATGGGGAAGCTCAGGCAGCGGCAAATCCATGTTCTCATGTATTCTGGCGAAACATCTTACTAAAGATAAAAAGAAAGCGCTCGTCATCAACGCCGACGCCAGCACGCCGATGCTCCCGGTCTGGCTGCCCGACCAAATCATCGAAACCAGCGCGTCGCTCGGAAACGTCCTGACTTCCCTTGAGATTGACACCGCGCTGGTTGCGACCAAAGTGACTATGCTGAAATCGTACCCGTTTATCGGGCTGATGGGGTATACTGCCGGCGAAAACCCGCTGAGCTACCCGGAAGCGGAATATGATACGGCGATGAGCCTGTTTGACAACGCTTCAAAATTAGTGGACTATGTGATTATTGACTGCAGCCCGAATATGAAAAATTATTTCAACCCGGCAGCCATCGACGCGGCTGATACCATCGTGCGGATACTGACGCCTGATTTGAAAGGCGTCAATTACCTGAAAGCGCACCAGCCGCTGTTTGTAGACGCGCGGTTCCGGTTCGGCGAGCATATCAACCTGGCGGGTATGGCGAGACCGTTCCACGCGATTGATGAAATGGGTCATATTATAGGCGGCTGGACGGGGCTTCTGCCGTACAGCAAAGAAATCGACCGGTGCGCGACCGAAGGCGGGATGTTCCGCGCGATTAATTACTGCAACGGCCGGTATTTATCGGCTGTCAATAAAGTAACGGAGGCGGTTTTAAATGAACAACCTGAATGACGTTTTTTTTACGCCTGCGGCGTCTGAAGCAATCTCATACGACCAAATCCTTGAAGACGTGCAGCGTCATTTTACCGAAAACCACGCGTCTAAACTGATTGGGAGCGAAAACCAAGACAGAGCGGACGCGGTGCTGAAAGACCTTATCACCCAATATCTTGTCAAACGCAAATATGCCGCCGAAGGGTTATCGACCAGCGAGCTTTGCGATATGCTGTACGAGGATATGGCGGGATATTCGTTTTTAAAGAAATGGATATATAAACCGGACGTCGAGGAAGTCAACATCAACGCGTATAACGATATCGAAGTGATTATGAACAGCGGCAGGAGCATCAAAATCCCCGACAAGTTCGTCTCCCCCCAGCACGCCATCGACGTGACCCGCCGTATGCTCTCGGCTTGCGGCATGGTTATCGACGACACGATGCCGTCGATTATCGGGTTTCTGGATAAAAATATCCGTATATCGGTCGATAAAACCCCGATAGTGGACGCGGACGTGGGCTTGAACGCCAGTATCCGTATCGTCAACCAGCAGACGGTATCCAAAGAAAAACTGCTGAAATCCGGCAGCGCGACGGACGAAATGCTGTCGTTTTTGACCGCCTGCATACGGTACGGCGTATCGGTCTGCATCGCGGGCAGCACAGGGTCGGGCAAAACGACCGTTATGGCGTGGCTGCTGTCGATGGTGCCGAATAACCGCAGGCTTATCACCATCGAGGAAGGCTCGCGCGAATTCGATTTAATCAAACGCGACAAAGACGGCAATATCCTGAATTCGGTCGTCCATCTGCTCACCCGCCCGCACGAGAACCCGGCTATGAATATCAATCAGGATTTTTTACTGGAACGGGTCCTGCGTAAACACCCCGACGTTATCGGGGTAGGCGAAATGCGGTCGGCGGCTGAAAGCTTATCGGCGGCTGAGAGTTCCCGTACCGGTCATACGGTCTGCACGACGATACACAGTAACAGCTCGTTCAGCACGTACCGCCGTATGATGACGCTGGCGAAACGCAAATACAACATGGACGACGCGATGCTGATGCAGATTATGGTCGAGGCGTACCCGGTGGTTGTGTTCACCAAACAGCTTGAAGACAACAGCCGTAAAATCATGGAGATTATCGAGGGCGAAGATTTCGCCGACGGGAAATTAGAGTACCGGACGCTGTATCAATATAACGTGACGGACAACTCCGTAAACAAAAAAGGCGAAGTGAAAGTCGTCGGGAAACACACCAAAATAGACAATATCTCCGACGCGCTCAAAAAACGGTTTCTTGACAACGGCATCTCAAGCAAAGAATTATCACAGTTTTTATATACCCCGAAGGAGGAGAAATAAGTTATGCAGTGGATAAACGTTATATGTTTTATTTTATTATGCGGCGGGTTGTTTTCGGTATTCGATATCAGGCTCAGCGATTTGCTTGCCGTTTTTTCGTTCCAGAAAGCGGTCACGCTGGACGACGAGTTGAAAGTATTGACCGGAACGCCTGTCAGCACGTTTTTTAACCGCGATTACGAAATCACGCAAATCCTGAAAGATACGGGACGGCAGGAAAAATTCGAGTTTATCAAACGGCTGTCGCTGATATTGTTCGCGCTCGGCGCGGTGCTTGCTTTGCTGATTAACAACGTGTTTATGGTGCCGATACTGGGTATCGGGTTCTCGCTCGCGCCGGTCTGGTATCTTCGTTCGACAGCCGGGACGTACAAGAAACATCTGAACGAAGAATTGGAGACAGCCGTGTCTATCGTCACAACGTCGTATCTGCGGACGGAAGATATTATCCGGTCAATCAAAGAGAATATCCCGTCCGTCAACGAGCCGATTAAATCGCATTTCGAGGCGTTTGTCTATGAAGCGGAAATGATAAACGCGAACCTGATATCGGCGATAAACAGCCTGAAGATGAAAGTCCCGAACCGCGTGTTCCACGAATGGGCGAATACCCTGATACAATGCCATTCCGACCGCACCATGAAACACACGCTGCCTGCGGTTATCCAGAAATTCAGCGATATCCGCATCGTGCAGTCGGAGCTTGACGCGATGTTAAGCGGACCGCGCAAAGAAGCCATCACAATGATGTTCCTTGTAGTCGCCAATATCCCGCTGTTATATTTTTTAAACAAAGATTGGTTCAATACGCTGCTGTTCACGACGCCGGGTAAAATCGCGCTGGCGATATGCGCCGCGATTGTTTTGTTCGCGCTGTCGAAAATCATGCGGTTATCCAAACCAATCGAATACGAAGGAGTGTGATACTATGGCGTTCCTCGCGTTAACAGCGTGCGTATTGGCGGGTATCGCGTCCTATAACCTGATATGCGGGTTTATGGATATACCGACTGCGAAAACATCAAGAATGATGCTCACAAGCAAAAAACAGCAGGGCGTAAAACGCGACAAAATGGTTGACGTGTATATTACCCGAATCGCCGTCTTTTTCGAGAAGTTTATCACATTGGATAAACTCAAACAGTCGAAACTGCAGTCAGTCCTTGCTATCGCGAATGTCGAGATAAGCCCGGAAGCGTACACACTGAAAGCGTATGTCAAAGCGGCGCTCATCGCGTTATGCTCGCTCCCGATGTTTCTCATACAGCCGATTTTAGCGATGGTGATTATCGGGCTGGCGGTAACGATATGGTTCTCGACCTATTTCGCCGCGTTCGACTACGTGAAAAAAAGACGGAAAATCATCGAGGCGGAAATACCGAGGTTTGCGCTGACAATCGCGCAGCATCTCGAAAACGACCGCGACGTTATAAAAATCCTGACGCTATACAGGCGCGTAGCCGGCAAAGAGTTCAAGCAGGAGCTTGACAAAACCATCGCGGGCATGAAAACAGGCAACTACGAAAACGCGCTCATACGGTTCGAGAGCAGAGTAGGCAGCCCGCTTCTCAGCGACGTGGTGCGGGGTTTGATAGGGACTCTGCGCGGCGACGACCAGCGTATGTATTTCAAGATGATATGTTTCGATATGCGGCAGATAGAACAAAACAACCTGAAAAAAGAAGCCGCCAAACGCCCGAAAAAAATCCAGAAATATTCGATGATGATGTTAATCTGCATCGTCATTATTTATTTAGTGGTGCTTGTCACCGAAGTTTTGGGTTCTCTGGGAACTTTTTTTGCTTAAAAGCACAATTAAATTTATACCAATTTATACAGTTATTACCGGCAAACAGCCGTTAATATATAACAAATTTTTTTAATTTAATTTCTTAGGAGGAAATATTTATGTTTAAAACAATGAACACTTTACGCGGCAAGGCTGCCGCGCTTGCGATGAAAGTCAAGACAGCGGTATCCAACCAGCGCGGCGATTTCTATATCAGCGACGCGGTTAAAGTCATTATTGCCGTGGTTTTGGGGGCTTTGCTCTTAGCGGCGATAACCCTTATCTTCAACAGCACCGTGATACCCAAAATCACAGAAGCGATAACAGACTTGTTTTCGTAAATACCCCAACCGGAAAAAGCAGACAGGGACGGCTTTCAAAAAAAGCCGTCCTTGCCATAATTTATACTTTTACAAACACAATATAATGAAAGCGAGATGAAAAAATGAAAAATAAAATTTGCGCGGTATATTCTTTTTTGCACGCGGCGCGGGGCAACTGGCGGAACGCTGTTTATATCGGATGCGGAAAATGCGTATACGGGAAAGAATACCCCTGCTCCGGCTTCCTGTTTATCCCCGGCGCTGACGGAACGCCCGTCGTGCTGCCCGCCGGGATTATCAGCCGCATGACGGGAATGGCTGTGGATAAAGACGAATGTATTGCGGTGACAGACCGGGAAAAATTTGAAACGCTGTACGCGCTGTGGCTCGAATGGCGGACAGATTCGCCGCAGGAATGCGCGTTGTCGCAAATCGTCAGTCAGCATCCTTGCTGTTATAATAACAAAGTTAATATGTGCTGCCCTATAAAATATATTGAAAATGAATGTTAATTCACACAAAAACCAATGGAGGTGTAAAAATTGAAAAGGACTATTATAAAATGTCATTGCGGCGCCCACGCGCAGAAGCGTCCGGCTTCGGTGGTTCACGGCGATAAAGCAAACGGCGAATACCTGTATGTCTGTTCGCGGTATCCCGCTTGTGATTCTTATGTGGGCGTACACAAAAAATCCCTCAAGCCGTTAGGCACGCTTGCGGGGAGAGAGCTTCGCGGCAAGCGCATTGAGGCGCATAAATATTTTAACCGGCTGTGGGAAAGCGGGATAATGAAAAAATGGCAGGCGTACAAGTGGATGGAAGGGAAATTCGGGTTAAACAGCCAGCAGGCTCATATCGCCGAATTTTCTGAATATATGTGCGGCGAACTGATTGCCGAATGCAAGCGGGCTTTGAAAAACAATAATATAGAGCTGGTTTCATAACGCCCGGGGGAATAATTCTAAAATAAAAAAATAACCGACATAAAAAACGAGGTATAATTTATGGTTCTCAACGATACGCAAAAAAATTTAGCCGCCGAGCATACTTATATAGTAGAATGGGCGATATATCACCATATCCAAGTCAACGAAAAACATTATGGGTTAGGGTACGACGATTTATATCAGGAAGGCTGTATGTGGCTGTGCCGCGCGGCAGCCGAATACGATCGCAATCAGGCGCAGTTTGAAACTTACGCGCAGGTGGTTGTTAAAAACGGGCTTTTGAGTTATTGCAAAAAGATATATAACGAACAGAAAAACGTGATTACGATGAGCGAAATATGTTCGTATTCAGACGATAACATAAAAGATATAGCTGATTGTGCCGCGAATAATGTGTATGATGAATTCGTATTTGATTATGTTGTTTCGGATTTATTTGAAACGGTCAAATTTGAGTATAAAGGCGTGACCCGTCTTGGAATCGAAGCGCTGGAATTAAAATTTAAAGGTTATACCGGCGTAGAAATCGCCCAATTATGGGGCGTGGAGCAAAACCATATCGGCGCGTGGATTAGCCGGGCGAAAAAGAAGCTCCGGCAGAACAAGAAATTTATATCGGCGTTTCAGGCGTAACATAGTATAGATTTTAACTTCAGAACCGGCATAGCCAACAGCCGGTTTTTTGGAGATGAAATAAAATATATTTTTCAGGCAGGGTGATATGACGCTCTGTCTTTTTTTATTGCACTAAAGGAGGTGATCGCCATTATAAACCTACCCCGAACCGGAGCAGTACGCGGCGCGAATTGAACGAGATAAGCAAAAGAGCAAACATCTGACAAAAAATATTTAAGGAAAAACAGGAGGATTTTTAATTTGATAAAAAAATATTTCAAAAAAGTATCAAAAATTATGGTTTTCGGATTGCTTGCGGCAATTCTGCTGATGAATTTTTCAGTATCAGCCGCGTGGCTGGACGAAAAATACAGCATGACGTATTTATACGGCGGCACGGTACAGCAGCAGATTGAGTACGTGGAGCGCACAGACGGCTCTCTGCATACCGTTTCGCCGAACTGGTTTGATATAAAACCGGACGGAAGTTTGAAATTAAACCCGGTCAGCGCGGAATTACTCAGCCGTATGCGCGAATTAGGGGTTAAGGTTGTTCCGTTTCTCAGCAATCACTGGGACAGAGCGGCAGGTATCAACGCGCTTAAAAACGTCGACAAGCTCGCTGCTGATATTGCCAAGTATGTCGAGCAATATAATCTTGACGGCGTGAACGTGGATTTAGAAAATCTCACGCACGAGCAAAAAGATAAGCATACCGAACTGATAAAATTGCTGCGGGCGAAAATCCCCGCGCATAAGGAAGTATCGGTCGCGGTAGCGGCGAATCCCAAAGGCTGGACGACAGGGTGGCACGGTTCGTATGACTACACTCTGATGGCGAAATATTCCGATTATCTTATGGTGATGACGTATGACGAACACTATGAAGGCGGCAAGCCCGGTCCGGTCGCAGGTATCGGTTTCGTGGAAGATACGATAAAATATACGCTTTCCAAAACCACTCCCGATAAAATCGTACTCGGAGTCCCTTTCTTCGGACGCATCTGGAGTTTGGACAACACATCTTTGGCAGGCTACGGCGTACCTATCCGCAACATAAACAATTTGATTCAGGACTATAACGCCGTTGTCACTTTCGACGCTGCAAGCCAGTCCCCTAAAGCCGAATTTGAAGTGAAAAAGGGAGATAAACAGCATATAATCGCCGGAAAAGCGTTAGCCCCCGGCAAATATGTCGTGTGGTACGAAAACGACCAATCCCTGCAAGCAAAACTGGAATTAGTGCGGAAATACGACCTGAAAGGCGCGGGTTCATGGGCGTTAGGTCAGGAAAATGCGTCTGTTTGGGAAAATTACAGCGTATGGCTGAACGGCGACCCTGCGGAGTATATCGTACACACGGTCGCGAACGGCGATACTTTGTGGATTCTTTCGCAGCGTTTCGGCGTCACGGTCAACGATATTAAAAATTTCAATAAGCTCAAAAGCGATACGCTTCTTGTAGGTCAGGAGTTGAAAATACCTGTTATTTTGACACCGATAGCGGAAACGCCGGCTTGGGTGACAACCGACACGTATTATTTGAGCGTCCGCAAATTACCCAGCGCGGCGGGAGAAATTCTCGCTTATCTCAACGGCGGTACGCCTGTTGCGGTTATAGGGAAAGCGATTAACGGTTTCTACCCGATACGTTTAGCGGACGGAAAAACAGGCTTTTCTAACGCAGACCATATCACGACGACTCCGCTGATGAACATTCCCGCATGGGTGACAGCCGGAACGACAAACTTAAATATCCGTCAAATCCCCGATTCAAGCGGTACAATCGTCGCTTCCATTGACGGCGGCACATCGGTTACAGTCACGGGAAAAGCAGTCAACAATTTTTATCCGATACGCTTGGCAAACGGCACAATCGGCTACGCTTCCGCAGACTTTATCACGACGACCGAGCCGAAATTTGAGATAACTGCGTGGGTTACAGCCGGAACGACGAACCTGAATGTCCGTCAAACCCCCGAACTTTCCGGCAAAATCGTTACTAAAATCAACGGCGGCACACAAGTCGCGATTACAGGGAAAGAAATCAACGGCTTTTATCCGGTGCGTTTAGCGGACGGGACGGAAGGCTATGTTTCTATAAACTATATCACAACGGAACAGCCAATTAGACGCTAAATTCCAAAGATTTATGCGGGAGTTTAATTGAGTGACAATAAGAAATTCATGTTAAAAAGACTAAAAGCAAGCGGCGTAATCCCGCCGCTTGCTTGCCTAAAATTATTAGATACGACTACAGATTTTTAATTGGTACGCGGAGTTTGCTTATTAGCAGATGTTACTCAATTAAATATATATGACCGTATCATCTATAGGTTTTCGCATAGGTTTTGGATTTTCGCAGTTATGATAACCTATAGGTAAAACCGCAACGGGCTGCATTGAATCATCAATTTTTAAAAGTTCTTTTGCAGCATCTTTATTAAACGAAGCAACCCAACATGAACCTAAACCCAAATCGGCAGCGCATAACAGTATATTTTGTATTGCCGCACCCACAGCCGAAATCGAAAAAACATCATTTTCGTATTTATTACACACGACAATTATGAGAGGTGCTGTTAATACAAAATCCTGCATATTTCCTGCGTCGTGAATACTTTTTATTATAGCCTTATCTCGAACTACATAGAAATGCCACGGTTGTGTATTATGCGCGCTTGGCGCTTCTACGGCGGCTTGCACTAAGTCAGTAATCATTTATTCAGGAACTTCATTGTCAATATATCCTCTTATCGTTTTACGTTCTTTTGCAAGTTCTAAAAAACTCATGTGTTCCTCCTACACCTAATATAAATTCCCTTACATAAGTTGCTAAAGCTCCGACTCTGTAGAAAATAAATCTTAGCAACTTCAATCAACTAAAATAGTATAACATAAAAACTTGAATAAAACAACATCGCCCGCGAGAAAAAAATGTGAATTTTTCGCGGGCGTTTTTATTTATTCCTTTTTGTTCGGGTGTTTTTTTCTGTAAATAAAAAAAACAATCCATGCGATAATAAGCACCGCGCATATGCTAATAAATCCATATAAATAATTCGGTTCATATCCCAAATTTTCAGTCGTGATAGCATAAATATGTGAAACAATCATCATACCAATTAATGCAAAATGTATCATCAGCATCAAAACAGACGAAAAGCGCAGCATAGTCTTTGCGGAAACAATCTTGCATATCAACCAAATAATAGCAACCAATACTATCAAAGATGTATAACCGATTAATTCCATAATAAGTCCTATAATGACTCCAATAATACCGGCTATAAGAACCAAGGCTATAATTAATGCTACGAAGGCGTAACCGATTATTCCAAATCCTGAATTACCAGATTGACTTGAATATGATGCAGCAGATGTTGTCGAATTATGTTCATCTAAATCAAATGAAGCGGAACTTTTTGCTGTTTGTCCTTTTTTGGGACGCAATATTAATAATAATGCTGCTCCTGCCTCTAAATAATTCGGACTTTCAATTTGTCCTATCGGAACGCGTACCGTAGATGTAGAGTCATAGATATATCCTTTTGAATCAACTTGTCCTACAGGGACACGTGTCGCAGCCGTAGAATTATAAATGTAACCTTGCGAATCGATTTGCCCTACAGGAACACGCGCCATAGCCGTAGAATCGTAGATATAACCTTGCGAATCGACCTGCCCTACAGGAACGCGTACCGCAGCCGTAGAATCGTAAATATATCCTTTTGAATCAACTTGTCCTACAGGAACACGCGCCGTAGCCGTAGAATTATAAATATATCCCAATATTCCACTCCCTCGTTTGTAATTTTTATTCTTTTACGATTTTATCTTTGTATTTAATATACAAAATATTAGATTCTCCGAATCCTGCTAAGGTATATATCACAAGAACGCTAATAATATTTTTTATTTAAATATAAAAATTTATTTATATTATAACATGAAACCAAATAAAAAACAATATCACCTACAAAAAATTTGCATTTTACGCGGGTGTTTATATATAAATTTTTATGAAAAAGAAGGACTGATTAAAAATGTCGTCGCTTAAAAACAGCAGCAGTACATCTTCAGTTTTTATCTGCCGCTAAAAAAATTAAAGAAAGTAAGGAAAAAAATATGAAAACAGTTCGTACAAAAATAATCGCGGGATTCTCAATCGTGCTGATAATCGGGTTGATGCTCGGTATCGCGGGAATCATAGCGCTCCAAACGATTCAGCGTGTTTCAGCGGAGCAGGATGAATTAAACAAAGCAAGCTTTTCATTGGTGAGCGTAGTAAACGCACACTACACATGGAAACATAATCTCATCGAATCGGCAATGAACGGGACAGAGTTCACCGGTTCGCTCGACCCGGCAGTATGCGCGCTGGGAAACTGGCTCAACGGGGATATTGCCAAAATGATAGCAGACCCGGAACTCCATACTATGCTGGCGAAAATAAAATCACCCCATGATTTTATCCATCACGAAGCGGCAAATGTCAAGAAACTAATCGCAGCCGGTAAAACAGACGAAGCAAAAACGATTATCAACGCAAATATTTTGCCCAAAACCGACGAAACCATATCAATACTGACGGAAATGGAAAATAGGTATATGCGGTTCGCTGACGAAAAAGCAGACGAGATGTCGCGGGTCGAAAATCTGGCAAACATTATAATCATTCTGCTGATACTCGTCGCAGTTGCCGCCGGTATATGTATATCGCTGCTGATTACGGCAGGTATCGAAAAAAATCTCAGGATTATTATTACGGACCTCAATACGGCTGCGGCGAATATCACGGCGGAAATACAAGCTCTTAATGAAACGTCAGATTATCTGGCAAACGGAAGCTCAAGGCAGGCGGCGGCAATCGAAGAAACGTCCGCGACAATGAACGAAACAGCCTCAATGGTGGCGCAGAACGCGGAAAACACGCGGGTCGCCGAACAGATTGCGGTAAAATCCACAGCAATCACGAATGAAGCCGGCAAACACATGACGAGCATGATGTCTACGATGGGCGAACTGATAGAATCAAGCAAAACGGTAAGCAAGATAATCAAGACAATCGACGATATCGCGTTCCAGACTAATTTGCTTGCGATAAACGCGACGGTGGAAGCGGCGAGAGCCGGCGGCGACGCGGGCAGAAGTTTTGCGGTAGTAGCGGAGGAAGTCCGCAATCTCGCGCAAAAAAGCGCGAAGTCTGTCACGGATACAACGAATATAATCGAACGGAATATCAAACTGACGGGAGAAGTAAATAAACAAGCGGGAGAAGTAGCGAATTTAGCGCAAAAAAGCGCGGAGCAAATGGCGGAATTAGAAAAATTAGTCGAAGAAATAAGCGCGGCGAGCGAGGAGCAGGCGAACGGAATCAATCAAGTGAATATCGCGGTCAGTTCGATGGAAAACGTGACGCAGAAAAACGCGGCGCTAGCGGAAGAAAATTCAGCGACGGCAACCAGCATGAAAGCTGAAATAGCGAAATTGGACGAAGCCGTATATATCGCGACGAATCTCGTCAGCCGCAGAGACGATTAATTAATCAGACCATCGTCATGAAAATAACGCCGAGCTTATCAGAATCGGCAAAAATAAAACGGAACCATTTTAGTTTGGGCAGACAGACAAAAAAAGAACGCGGTACGCCATAGGGTTGCCGCGTTCCCGTATTTTATTTTTGCGGATATGCCAAAATTTAATTTATTCCTAACAATGTTTATTCATGGGGGTTAAAATACAATCTGATAACAATAAAAATCAATATCAAATCTAAACACTTCCCCGCATCGCTCAAAACCGTTTTTTTCGTATAATGCCAACGCCGCAGGGTTTGTCTTGCTGACTAAAAATCTCATTCCGTCAAATTCTTGCTCTTTGGCTATGCCGATACTGTTTTGTAATATAACCGTCCCGATACCTTGTTTGTGCAGTTCCGGGCAGACGCCTATCCTCGCCAATTCACAGGGATTTTTCGGCTTCCACTCCAAATCGCTCAGTTCACCGAAATCGCCTACTGACGTAACGGCAACAATCCTGCCTCGGTTTTTCAAAGCATAGAGCCAGTTGTTGGCAATGTCATGTTCCGCTGTTTCTTTGCTTGGGTAATCATCGCCCCATGTGCAGCCGGGCGTACCAACCAAACTGCGGTATATGCCGGCAATTTCGGGAATATCATCGTGCTTTGCTTGTGCAAACGCATAATACCACGCAGGCACGGGATTCCGCATATCGTCGAACCAGTTTAGATACGCTTTACTCCAATCTTCGTCGTTCTCCCCAATATAATCATACTCATGCGAGTCACACAACGAACCAAAAACTAAATAATAGGATAAAAGCCGGAAAAATTCCATCGGCGGTTCGCCGTTAAAATAACCTTTGATTAGACCATTAGCGAAGTATGACGGCAGTTTGGGATTACAAGTCATTTCTCTGAAATCCCACCATGAGTCGTTGCAGTTATTGCCCCACCCAAGGTCGATTATTCCGATTTGACCGTCAGAGGTGAACATTAAATTTCCCGTGTTGCAATCTCCGTGGGTGAAAGCCAACGGACGGTTGTCCAACCAGCCCTGATTGTCCTGCAAGTACCTCGCAAATAAATCCCCGTTCCGGCATTTGACGGGTTTATCGTTGTAGAATTGTATTTCATTCTGCACTCTGCGTTTGAAACGTATGCCCCAAGGTTCAGGTTCGTTTTCTTCAAACGGAGGCAAAGCGTGCAGCTTCCGCAATAATTCGCCTGTCTTTTTGCCTGCGGAAAACTGTTCCGTATGGCTCATGTGCGTCAAAGCCTCCGCCAAATCCTCGCCGTCAAACCAAGTGTATAACTGATACGCCAACGCTCCGTCACGGAAAGTTCCCATGCTGACTGGCTGCATTACGTTTACTCCCGACGCGGAAATATATTCACACATACGAAAGTCGCCCTCTAACCAGTCGTAGTGTTCCGTTGTGTTAATAACGAGCAGCCGCTTTTCACCCTGCGATGTTTCAACGTAGAATTTCCTGTCTGTGAGGGCTTTGGCTAACCGCTCGGCTGCGGCGATGTCAATTTCTTTAGATAGTTCAAGGATAACGTCGGCATCTTCCGACGAAAGTGTGTCAAATCCTGTAGTTTCCATAACTATACCTCTTTTCAAATTTTAAATTTAAGTTTGTTTTGAAAAGCGGGCGCAGTTATACTGACAGCAAATACATTTTTCAATCTCGGTGCAATCTGCTATCAGATTATTACACCCGCACCGAGAAGTTATGTCGCATATATAATCTCATAGATTTTATCCCCTTTTGCTATAATATTTTGTATTAACAAGAATTTTTGTGTTACGCAGAAAACAATTTTTATCAACTGCACTAAATCTTATTATACCATAGAATCAAGTTTTGAAAAATACGTCTGCGAAAATAATCTGTAAATTTTTCGCAGGCGGTTTTTATATATAACAAACCTTATACCATTAATCAAGGAGGCGATTTTTTAATGCTGACCAGAGAAGAATTATTTTTATGAGCGTTAGACAACGTATGGAAATATCCCGTTTTAGCCAGTTTATCGGAAGAAACGATAAGCGGAACAATATATTTATTCCTGCCCGGCGCGTATGGGACATATACCGGCTTGTATCTCTGTTTCGAGGAAAACGAAGCAATATATAGTTTGAGAAGCCAAGGGTACGCCGTCGGTAGGATAGATTCATACGATACGGCTAAAAAAATGCTTTTGGAAGCTGCGGAGTATACCAAAAAACAGTTGAAAAGCCCATGATTGGCAAACAAAACGACGCTGGATTATAGAGTCTGAAATATAAAAAAATTAAAAAACAGAGAGGTAATTTTATATGAAACCGATGCACACACGCAAAAATACAGGAAACATAGAACTGCGCGTAACAAACGATAGATGCGTTATCAGCATACCGTCGCTGAACGACGGTATTGATACAGTCTGCGAGGGTCAGCTTCCGGCGCATAAATATACCGCCCGGTTCATGGTCGATATTTATGAAAGCAAAACTGCGGAAAATATAGGATTCCTTAAAGGTATTTCTTTTGAACCGGAAAAATTTTTCGGCTCGAAAAAACGAAAAGATTTAACGACGTCCTGCGGCATAATTCCTGCCGATTTATCCGCATTAACTAAAATTGCCGCTAACGGCAGCAGCGATTTGATTAACTCAATATTTTCTCCCGGAAGCCATATCATGTATATACAAAATATCTATATTGAAAAAAAATACCGTGGGTTAGGTATCGGAACATATCTGCTTGATAATATCGGAAGTATCTTCCAGTATTCGTTTGGCTATACGAATGCCGCTTGCATACTGAACCCGTATCCGCAAATCAAATACGCCGACCATGAAGCATACGCTTCAATATACGCATCGCCGGAAGAAGAACTGCGCCTTATTAATTTCTTCGTTGAAGCAGGATATAAGCCTATACCCGACTCAAATTTGATGCTGGTGAATATTGATAAAAAATAATAAAAATATTAATTGATTTATTCGCAATAATGTGTTATAATATATTTAGATTGCAGGAATGGTGAAGAGAAGAAGCAAGAACGGAAAAAATAAATTCTCTTTAAATAATGAATAATTTATGAAAACAACAAGTAATGATAAAAGACAGCGGCAGCCGGTATCTGATGTGGAAGTGGCGAGTCTAAAAAAAGATAGTCCGGCTATTTCGGGAAAAGGTGCAAATATATTATGGACGATAAGCTGATATGTCCTTGCTGCGGGCAACATCATTTTAAAGAACCTGACTTTTATGAAGTCTGCCCCGTATGCAAATGGCGGGATGATTTATTGCAAAGAACAAAACCTGATGCAAAAGGGGCTAATATATTAAGTCTTAATCAACACAAGGCTCAATGGCTGAAAACGCAAAAAAGCATTAAAATATTGCACGCTTGCACTTCGTTAGAAACGGCGATAATAGAATGTACGTATTCAGCCGTACAGAATCCGCAATCGGCGAATATTATTGATTGGCTAAGAGATGCCAGTCAGCTAATTTTAGGTGAAAATACGTATGACATAGATTATGTATCTCCTACGCCATCAAATGATAAAGCTCTTATAAAGTTAAAGTCGTTTGGGACTGACATAATAACAAGTTCACAAATAATTACAGTTAGATAATGTTAATAAAAACATTAAGTCTGCAAAAAACTTGAGAATTAGTTTTTACAGACTTTTTTTGTTGTCAATAAAAAATAAAACGTATATTTTCGTAAAAACGCAGATTTTTTTCTTAGATTATTCATAAAAACGTGGTATACTATGTTTATAATAAATAAATCCGCGTGCGGAGGTACTGCGTATATGTATAGAAAAGTGTTAAACGAACTTGTGGAATGGAGAACCGGTTCCCGCCGAAAACCGCTTGTTTTAAAAGGCGCGAGGCAAGTCGGCAAAACTTGGCTGATGAAAGAGCTTGCGGGGGCGTATGACGATTCAGTTTATATCAGCTTTGATAAAGACGCCGACGCCGTTAAAATCTTTGACGAAACAAAAAACCCGAAGCTGATTTTAGAACGGCTTGCTTTAATCCGCAATAAAATCATACTGCCCGGAAAAACGCTCATTATTTTAGATGAGATTCAGGAATGTCCGAACGCTTTGGGAAGTTTGAAATACTTTCACGAAGAAGCCAACGAATATCATGTCATTACTGCGGGAAGCCTGCTTGGAACTTATCTTGCGAAACCTGCCTCGTATCCTGTGGGTAAAGTGAATCTGCTGAATATTTACCCGCTTTCTTTTGAGGAATACTTAGCCGCCGCAGACGAGGGTATGTATCAATATTACTGCGGCGTAAAATCAAGCAGGGATTATATCGCGGCGTTCCACGAAAGAATGACGGAGCATTATAAAAAATACCTGATTATCGGGGGAATGCCCGAATGTGTGCAAAGCTGGGTCAATAACACCGACCCTGAAGAAATTTCCGCCATACAAAACGAAATTATCTCGTTTTATGAAAATGACTTCACCAAACACAGCGGCAAAATCAGCAGCGGGCGGATATTACAGGTGTTCCGCAGCATTGTCCCGCAGTTAGCTAAAGAAAACAACGAGAAATTCATGTACGCCGCAATCGCGAAAAGCGCGAGAGCAAAGGATTTTGAGAACGCGATTGAATGGCTTATATCCAGCGGAATCGCGTACCGTATTCTGAACGTGTCAAAACCCGAATATCCGCTCAAAGCGTATGAAATACTGAATTATTTTAAACTGTTTTTGTTGGATGTAGGTTTGATTAAGCACATAGCGGGGCTTACTAATAAATCAATCTTGCTTTCGGAGGGTTTTCAGTTCAAGGGTCAGCTCGCTGAAAACTATGTCTTGGAGCAGCTTATGCCGCTTTTGGATAACGCGCCTAATTTTTACGCTTTTGCTCAGGAGCGCGAAATTGATTTCATATTGCAGCACGGTGAAACCGTTATTCCCGTCGAAGTAAAATCAGGCGAAAGTAAAAACGCCGTGAGCTTTAAAAGCTATATAGAGAAGCATAAGCCGGAAACCGCCGTTCGGTTCAGCGTGAAAGAGTATTTGAAAAACGGCGCGATTACGAATATTCCCCTGTATTTTGCCGGCAAAATCTTTGAACTTATAAAGTAATATTTCTTGTCGGATATTTTCTTTTAAAATGTTATATAACAGACTTTTCCTAATTATATAACGCACATAGTTAGGCAACCACAACAATATTGCCCGCGAAAAGTATAACTTCTTCGCGGGCGTTTTATTCTTGAATAATTTTTTACTTCCCTTTATTTTTCTCTCTCTCCGGCAAATATTCGATTAATATTCACTATCTCTCATTTATTATATTTATTCCGTGGTTATTATTTACTGAAACGAATTTTTATATTCTTAATATAAACGAGAAATATATTTCCATTATTTTACTTTCGGCGGCGCGAACCGTATGATTTTTTTGACTTTTAACGCTTTCATACAGCCCAAATCGGTATGATTTTGTGCTGCCCCTTGAGCGGTAAAAGTTCCTTTGCCAAACAGATAACCCCGCCTTCGCCTACGTTTACATTCTTAATTTCGTCAAGCATATCAAAATGCTTTATGTCTCTTGGGTCGGGTTCGGCGGAGGATTTTATTTCAATCGGGTACAGCGTGTTGTTTTCGTGTATCAGTAAATCAATCTCCTTTTGATGCCCGTCCCGCAGATGGTACAAATCAACCTCCAGCCCGGCGTTCGCGTAACTTTTTAGTATCTCGCCCACAACGAAGCTCTCGAAAAAGTGACCGCTCATCGCGCCGGAAAGCAAGGTTTCAGGCGTAAGCCAGCGCGTGAGATACGCCGCGAGACCTATATCCAAAAAGTGCAGCTTAGGCGTTTTAACCGCACGGCTGATTGCGTTGCTGCTGTACGGTTTCAAAAGATACAATATCCCGCTTGTTTTCAATATAGATAGCCAGCGTTTCGCCGTCGGCTCGCTTATACTCACATCTCGCGCAAGCGAAGATAAATTCAGTATTTGCCCGGTCATTGCCGCGCATACCGTCATAAACTTATAGAAGCTGTCTTCGTCGGCAACCTGCGTAAGTTTACGCACATCGCGTTCTATATAAGTCTTAATATAATCAGCGTAAAAATCCCGCCAGCTAAAATCGGGATTGGCGGCAAGCTCCGGCAAACACCCGCGGTGTATCGTTTCCCATACTTTCGGGGCGTTCATCACGGTTTTGTGCGTTTTCCGCTCTTTCAAGTATTCCATTGCCGGGAGAAAAGGCTTATCCCACTTCTCGCCGTTGATTTCACGCAAGGACAGCCCGTGCAGTTCCAGTATTCCTGCGCGCCCCGCTAAACTCTCGGTCACATTCTGCATCAATTCGAAACTTTGCGAGCCTGTAAGAAAGAAATCGCCTTTATTGCGGCTGTTGTCTAATAAAATCTTAATATAATGAAAAATTACCGGCGCGTATTGCACTTCGTCAATAAAAACAGGCGGCGGATAAAAGTCGAAAAATGCGGAAGGTTCGTCTATAGCCCTGCGGCGGGTAGGTAAATCGTCAAACGTAATCTTCGGAATATCCGGTTTGAGCGTTTCTATCAAAGTGGTCTTTCCCACTTGACGCGCCCCGGTCACAACTACTGCGCCTTTCATTTTAGCACGCCTTAAAACTGCGTCTTCAATATGCCGCTTTATATACATATATAACCCGCCTTAAATTTGTGATAATCTAATATTTGATGTTATTATATCACAAAAATGCAAATAAGTCAATATAAAAATAAAACCGCAGGAACTTCTGGTTTCCGACGGTTTTCGGATTAACGGAAAAATACACGGCAGTCGGGCAATATGTGTAGCGTAACGGAAGTATAATAAAGAGCAATAATTAATTGGATTAATCATGTATTGGAAAGATAAACGAATTATAGTATATCGGCTGAGGAATTAATTATTTATGACATTAAAATCAAGTCTTTTCTTACCTTTGAAAGCTCTGTCAAATCATCAGTAAACCCATTCATGCCAAACAGAATAAAATGATTCCGGCGGCTGCCGGATTTCCAGTCAACCTGCGTTGTTTTGTTCTCTAAGCTGTTCAAAACATCAAGCCCGACTTTGCCGACCCAATATTTGCACTCTCCGAAAATAATATCGCTGCCGGTAGTATCAATCGCCACTATATCAATTTCGGTATTGCTGTTCCACCACCGCCCGACCTTATCGAAATGAAAATCCCATTTGCCGTCAGCATTAAGCTGCCGCATCTTTTCGATACAGACGTCCTCATACACATAAGCGATATGGGAATCAACGAGGTTAGTCTTTATCTTATTCATGGCAAGCTCTTTATGCCCCGATTCAATATGATGCAGGTTCGGGAAAATAAACCTGAACCAAAACACCATAAAATTATCCTTGATTTTATACAGCCCGCGCTTGCTTTTTTCCGGGTTGTCCTCTGTTACGGGTACTTCCCGTTCTAATATATCAAGATTTATCAGGGTTTTCAGATACTTGGTAAGCCCTGTCTGTTTTAGTTCAAGAGCCGATGATATTTTCGACAGCTTTTGATTGTCTGCCGCGATAGTCTTGATGACCGAAAAATAGCTGCCGACTTCGGTAACTTCGCGCTGCAATAAAAAATTAGGCTCGTCATACAAAAAACTCTGCTTTGATACTATATTGCTTTCTATTGCCGTATAAATGTCTTTGGAATCATAGAACATCTCTATATATTTCGGCACGCCGCCTGTGACGGCGTAAAATTCAATCAGCTCCTGTTCGCTCTTATCTGGGAAAAATTCGTGATAATACCGGAAAGGTATTTGCTTCAATTTGATTTGTCCCGTTCTTCTGCCGTATAAAGGGCTGGAATACGTCAGGGTTTGGCTTTCCATCATAGATATAAGGGAGCCGCAAAGTATGACCATGACGTTTTTATTTTTCAGCATCGTATCCCATATACGCTGAAATATAGACGGAAAAGCGTTATTTGCTTTTCCGAGATATTGAAACTCGTCTATAATCATAACTTTTTTGCCGCCGTCAGGCGAACCCAGCCACGTTTTGAAAATCATGTCCCAATTATCAATGTTCGCGCTCATCAGAAGTTCGTTGCCGGTTTGCTCCGCGACGATGTTTTTAAACGCGGTTCTGTTTTGTGTTTCATTTTCTTCTGAAGCTAAATAATATACCGATTCCTTTTCTTTGGCAAATTCAGCCGCAAGAGCAGTTTTCCCTACCCGCCGTCTCCCATACAGGATAACAAGCGAAGAACCTTCGCGGTTATATTCTTTTTCTAAAAAACTGAGTTCTTCTTCCCGGTTTACAAATGATTTCATGATAACAACACTCTCCCCTGATATTATTATACCACAAATTATAATAATTTCAAGTATAATTTTAAAACAAATAAAATAAGCAAGCAAAATTTACAAACATTACCTTTAATTATTGAAATGGTTCGTATATAATAAAGGAAGAATATACGAAGAAAACCAATATACAAAAAAGAATTTAAGGAAAGCTATGCGGTACGGAAAGCTCGGAATAAAATATGCAGGCGAATACGGGCAGGCAGACGAGCGTGGGGAACAGTTTTTTTTGCCAACAGAAGTAACCAGCATCTTATATACGCCAACGGCGGTTCGGAGAGTAAATATATCCAGCCTGCTATTGAACTATTTGCAAATAAGCAGGCTAAGAATCGGCTCAAGGAAAACATTAAATAAAAAAAGAAAACATGATTATCGGCTTCGTGCAGCCTTTACAGCGCGTTGCGATGGTAATCAAAATACCCGTCAGCACAGAAATATTGTGTAATATTAATAAATTTTTCCGCACAGGGTTTTTAAAATCCTGTGCGGATTTTTTATTGTTAGATACTTTTTATATTAATAATATATGATGAAAATTAAGATTGTAAAATTGGTTATATATCTTTATTTTCAAAAATGGAGGAATTTTTATGTTAAAAAATAAATTTTTTATTACTGAAAAAAACATTGAAGAATATGTTCAGCACCTTAAAAACGAAGAACGCGCCGCTTCGACAGTCGAAAAATATCAAAGTATCATACGTAAATTCGCAGATTTTCTTGACGGAACTGAAATTACGAAAGAAGCTGCGATAAAATGGGAAAACAAATTATTAGAAACGCTCGCCGCAACAAGCGTAAATATTATGCTTGCCGCGATAAACGGCTTTTTTGAATTTATAGCCGTTCCTATAAAAATGAAACTGTTAAAAATTCAGCGCAATCCGTTTTTATCTAAAGAGAAAGAACTGACGCAGAAGGAATATAAACGGCTGCTCGAAACGGCAAAAAATCAAGGGAACGAGCGTATATATAATGTTTTGCAAACGATTTGTTCGACAGGCATACGGGTCAGCGAGCTTAAATTTATAACCGTTGAAGCCGTAAAAAGCGAATATGCGGAAGTTAGAAACAAAGGGAAAATCCGCGTTATATTTATACCGCGTGATTTAAAGAGGATTCTTTTAAAATATGCGAAGACGCATGGTATCACTTCCGGAAGCATTTTTGTAACAAAAAACGGCAAACCGCTCGACAGGTCAAATATATGGTCAGAAATGAAAAAATTGTGCAAGCAAGCCGGAGTAGACAAAAGCAAGGTATTTCCTCACGCATTAAGAAAATTATTTGCCCGGACTTTTTACAGCAAAGATAAAGATATTATGAGGCTGGCTGATTCATTAGGTCATAGCGACGTGAAAACAACAAGAATTTATATCATGGATACGGGCAGCGAACACCGCAGGATAATTAATTCGCTTGGTTTGGTTATCCCGATATATGGGACGTAATATTCATTCCGTTGTTGTTAGAATCAAATTATACCTGTGACTTCTATCATTATATATTAAGCCTGATAAAAATGCAACCCAAATAGCAAAAGTTATTATTAAAATTTTAAATACAGCAACCCCCAAAAGCCAAAAGAACGAATGTTTCTTTTGGCTTTTTTCGTTGTGCAATTTTTTAGCTTTTTCCGGTCTTAAAATCAAAAAAAATAATAAGATTTAAAAAGCAGGGAATTCTAACAACAACGGAATGAATATTACGTTAAAAAGGATTTTCAAGTAATATTTTATATATTTTAAATTTATAAATTAAGCGAGGGATATATGTGTGAAAAAAACGAGCATTTAAATATTTTTTTGGGGTATACAGTCATGGCTTTAAAAGAACTGGGGTATTCTGAAACAAATGTAAAGGATATTATTACGAAAATAGAAACCATGAAAAGTTATATTAGGGCAGCAGAGGCGGCAGAGACTTTAAATGATTTTTTAGACGACAGTACAAAACAGGTTATAATTGAGGATTATTATATTCCGACTGAATATAATATGGTAAAGATTTCTGATTTATTAAATGGGTATGAGTTTACCGATGAGAAAACTAAATCTTCATGCAGCCGTGTGTATAAAGCCTTTAGTTATAGACAGATAGTTTATATTAAAGATTTATATGGAAAAAACAGAAGCGACTTGACAAGAATACACAACGTAACTGATAAATCATTTGATTTGTTTATTCAGACGTTAAAGCAAATATTTAAAAATCTAAATAACCAGTAAAGATTTACCAAAGACAGACACGGGGAAATGTGATAAAATTTTAAGCATGAAACAAATAAAACTTTTCACAATAAACCGCCGTGTCCGTAAGGTATATCTTACCACAAAACCGGCGTGTTGTCAACGGTTATCGAACAATTCGGAGCCGAAATTTACAGACGTCCAAGCAGCCACAATTTACCTGTACGGTAAAAATCTTGGCTTACGGACGAAACAAAGTGTCTACAATTTTGCGAAAGCACATTTGCGTAAATATTGTAAACACCTGCCGACATACAAGCAATTCTGCCTGAGGATTAACCAACTGGCCCCGTTTTTTGAGACGCTCTGCAATGTCGAACTCGGAAAGAAACGGAAAACGTCAAAAACGCATTTGCTTGACAGTATGCCAGTAGTCGTTGCGAAAGGCTGCCGCAGCAGCAAAGCGAAAACAGCGAGCGGGCTATGTGACAAAGGCAAGTGCGCCTCGCAGAAAATGTGGTATTACGGGGTGAAGATACACATTTTTGCGGAAGAGCGTACTCACAGCGTCCCGATTCCGAGAAGGATTCTGCTGACGAAAGCGTCTGAACACGACCTGCCGGCAGGCAAACTCATCTTAGGAAATGCCGAAAATATCGAGGTTTTCGCTGACAAAGCCTATACTGACGACGACTGGGGGTATGATTTACAGCTGCGATATGTTGAACTCAACACGCCGTTCAAAGAGCGGGGCAAACATCAACTCCCTCTTGACGACGGAGAGTACGCTTGGAACGCTTTCGTTTCCAGCCGCCGTCAGCAGATTGAGTCCCTTTTCAGCCAGATTTCGAGGCTCACTGATATGCAGGACGCTCATGTTGCGCGTTCCGAGCAAGGCTTGCTCTCTTTTATCTGGGCTAACTTCGCTTTATTGGCAATGTTTTACTGGTGATTTAGATTAAAAATAAAAATTAGTGAAATTTCACAATATTTACTTGAATCTCCCGAATAAATTTGGTATAATTATATATACTTAAATTCATTAGGAGGTTTAATTTTATGTTTAAAATAGCGATATGCGACGATGATGTTTTCACCTGTACTGCGTTGAGCAAAATTCTAAACCAAATAGAAAACGAAAATGTCCTTGCGTTTGAGATTAAAATATTTTTGTCCGGCGAAGAATTGTATAAGCATATTTTGGAAAAAGACATGAAATTTGATATGATTTTTTTAGATATAGAATTGCCTCAAATGAGCGGAATAGACATCGGTAACATCATACGAAAAGAATTTAAAAACGAAAAAACGAAAATCATATTTATTTCGAACCATGTACGTTACGCATTGGAATTATTTCAAATTCGCCCGTTTGATTTCGTCATTAAACCAATCAAATATGATAAAATAGAACAAATTATAAAAACGATTATGAGCATAATATATAAGCAAAACGGGACTTTCGAATATCAAGTTAAAAATAAAAAATATGAAATTGAATTATATAAAGTCTTGTATTTTGCGAGTGAAGGAAGAAAAATCATTATACACACGCAAAAAAATAATTTTCCTAATAATGAATTTTACGGAAAAATATCCGATATAAGTAGCAGGCTGTTGAATTTAGATTTCTTTCTGTCAAGCAGTTATTGTTTGGTTAATTATTATGCTGTGGCGGAATTCAGTTATAAAAAAGTAATATTAATTAACGGTGATGAAATTATTATAAGTCAAGCTCACCAAACGAACGTCAGGAATATGCACATGGAAAAAAGAGGAGGAAATAACGATGTCACAAATAGCTTTTCTTAATATTATAGCTTTGGTTTGCGGCGCATTCAGAACTTTTATTATTTATAAGTTTATGACTATATTTTTTAACGAGAGTAAAATACATAAAAAGCTTGAAATAATCTTTTATATAATATTCTGGTTGATAAACACGATTCTGTATGTTTTTTTTACGAATCCGGTAATAAACTTATTAAACAGCGTTGTTTCGATTTTTTTACTGGCTTTAATTTATTCGTCTTTATTTTTTAAAAAATTCGTTGCGACTGGTATTGTATTAATTTATAATTTATTAATAGAAAGCATGGCTTATTACGTTATTCCAAATTTAGGATTAGAAAAACATACTACAACTGCGTTGGGATATCTTGCTTCAGTAATTATTTTATATTTAACAGTGCTGCTGTTTAGTAATTTCAAAAATATGAAATCTAATTATAAAGTATCGGGGTTTTATACAGTCATAATATTTTCAATTTCTGCGTTCAGTATATTTTTGTCAGTTGTATTGATGTTCATGTACGATAAGCTTGATAGTGACTCCTTATATGTTATCTTATGTATAACCGGGCTGTTGGCTATTAATGTATTTATTGTTTATTTGTACGATATGCTGAATAAATATTATCAAAAAGAAATAGACGGTAAGTTGATGGAGCAACAAAATCATTTTTATCTTAAACAAATGGAAATGATGAATCAATCGCAGGATTATATAAAGCATTTAAGGCATGACATGAAACACCATTTTTCTACCTTGAAAATTATGGCTGATGATAACCAGCCGATTAATGAATATATAAATAAATTTTTAAATTCAATAGAAAATTCAGCTAAATACGCTGACAGCGGAAATATTATAATTGACAGTATATTAAATTATAAGTTCCAAGAAGCTGTAGCCAAGAATACAGAAATAGATATAGAATTAAAAATTCCGAAAGAGTTAAATATAACACCTTTTGATATGAATATCATGTTGGGTAATCTTCTTGATAATGCTATAGAAGCAGTTTCAAAAAAAGATGGTGATAAAAAAATTAAGGTTTCGATATGTTTTGATAGGGATATAATTTATATAGATATATGGAATACATTTGATGGAAATTTACTTATTGAAGAAGGCATTTATAAAACCATAAACGAAGATAAAATAAATCACGGATTTGGTTTATTAAGTGTAAAAAAAGTTTTAGAAAAATACAACGGCGAAATTAAAATATCAAGTAACTGTTCTATTTTTGCTGTAAATGTTTTGTTGTTTAATAATTAAAAATAAGATAATATTATAATATGTCTGCTCAAATTTACTTGAAGTATTTTGGGCAGACATTAATTATTACAACGGTATACACTAAATATTACATTTCAAACACAAGCTTAAATTTTTATGATATAATAACCCCAATAAAAAGTCGAAAATACGCGAACAAAGGAGAAAATTGGAAATGAAAACAAAATTTATATCATTAGCAAGAAAAGCAAGCACTGTCGTGGCAAGTTTAGCTTTATTGGCAGTCACATCAAATGTTAATTTTACTTGTACTTTTTGGCTTCACCAAACTAAATTGCCTGAAAACGCAAAAAAGCTGAGGAAGTTTTAAATGAACGTGCATTTATTTAACAAAATTACGGAGAAGTTAATTGAGAATGAAACGATAGCCGCCGAGGATAAAGAATTATATGAGTTCGGATTAAAACAAGCGGCGAGTTCATTTTTAAATATTATCACTACACTTTTCATTGGTTTTATTCTCAGTATGGTCTGGCAAAGCATTATTTTCATGGTAACATATATCCCCTTGCGGTCATACGCTGGGGGATACCATGCAAGAACTCCGCTTAGATGTTATGTTTTCTCGGTGGTCTTGACGGTATGCGTTTTGTTCACTATGCGGTTTATTCCGCAAGACATTGTTTTAATAGGCATATTGCTTTTAGGCGCAGGGATTGTTTTGTTTATATTTGCTCCGATTGGCGATAAAAACAAACCACTTGATGAAGTTGAAGTAAGAGTATTTAAAAAACGCATGAGGATTGTATTGTTTATTCAAATGGTGTTTTGCGGGTTGGTTTGGGTTTTAGGATTTACTTGGATTACGCTTTGCATGATTGTTTCGATAGCTGTTGCGAGTGTCATGGTTATGGTTGGTGTTGTAAATAACATGCTCAAAAAAAATTCGATATAAACATTGCTTTAATCCAGGGATGCGAATAGTGATAATACAAATTGATTTGGGTATCTCGCTGTGAGTGATATCGAAAAATAAAATTAAATTGAAGGCTTGGTGCTTGATGATGATTTTGAATGAACTATTGTTGAGACAAAAAGGTAATCCTAAAATTGCTATTAAACATGGCGAGGATAGCATTACATATCAAAGTTGGTATAAACAATCATATCAATTATCAGATAAAATTATTAACGAGATTAAATTAAATGAATCGGAAAATATTGCGATATTCCTTCCGAATTCGATAAATTATGCGGTTGCGTATTATGCGATTTTATTTTCTGATAAGGTTATTATTCCGATAGAGACACAAACAACTGGTTCTGAAATTTCAAGTTTGCTTGAATATTGTGAAATAGATTTGATAATTTCCAGCTTGCAATATAGAAGCGAATTGTTAAAAAAGGTTTGCGAATATAATTATCGTATTTTTATTTTATTTGTTGAGGATAGCAGTATCGCGGTTGTTAATGAAGAAAAGCCGTTTGTAAAAAAATCGGGAGTTACTATAAATTGTTATAATGAAGACGATGTAGCGATAATGCTTAATACATCGGGGACGACTAGTAATCCTAAAAGGGTTATGCTCACGCATAATAATTTAATTAATCACATTGAATCTAATATTGCATTATTGCAATTGACGAGTGAAGATAAATGTTTAATTGCTACGCCGATGCAGTTCGTGTCTGGCAATACGTCACAATTTTTGACTCATTTGTACCTTGCGGCACCAATAATTATTTTAAACGGAATATTTTTGCCGAAATTATTTTTTGAAACAGTACAAGAAGAACAAATCACAAATTTTTCATGTGTTCCGTCTATGTTGCTAATATTGCTGGAATATCGTTATGCGGAAAGATATAATTTTAGTTCGATACGTTATATATGCTTTGGCGGCAGTAAAATGCCTACGGATGCATTGAAAAAATTGATTTATAGATTTGATAGAATAAACTTTGTTCAGGTTTATGGGCAAACAGAAACTTATCCGCGTACTACTGCTCTCTTGCCGGAATATTTTTTAAATAAGATGGGTTCAGTAGGAAAACCCAGTCCGCATGTATATATTAAAATTATTGATGAGAGCGGAAATAAGTTGAATGCTGGCGAAATCGGAGAAATAGTCGTACAGGGCAGTATAATGAAAGGATATTACAAACAGGATAAAATCACTAGTGAAACGATTATTGATAATTGGCTTTATACTGGGGATATGGGATATATGGATGAAGAAAATTTTCTTTATTTGACGGGAAGGAAACGGAATATAATTATTTCGGGAGGTATAAATATTTATCCGGAAGAAATAGAGGAAGTATTGATGAATCATAAAAGCGTAAAAGAAGCTTTGGTTTATGGTACAGAACATTCTTTATTAGGTGAAATACCTTCCGCGCAAGTGGTGTTGTCTGGGTATGTAACAGAACAAGAATTAAGGAACCATTGTTTTAATGAATTAAGCAATTATAAAATTCCGGAAAAAATATATTTTACAGACAAATTGAAAAAAACAAATTCCGGAAAAATTTCTAGAAAAAAATCAGGAATTAAAAGTTGAAATTTAATATATGAATAATAGAATTAAAGTTGCGGTTATTGATGACGGCATAGATATAAATAAATATAATCTTGCGGGAAACTGGCTGATAGATAATGGCAAGGTTATAAAAAAAACGCAATGCACAAAGGATTTCGCGGATAGTCACGCTACTATGTGTTGTAATATTATTTTTAAATATATAAAAATCAGATAGATAAATAGGCTGAATAGTCACGAATAATAATCTATTCTTTTTCAAAGAATTAGAAATAAGTGCGAAACATTCGTAATTTATTGTAACAATCAAGCCATAAATTTTCTCACTTCTTTACAAACAACCTTTCGCAGCTCATTGATATTTTCTTTATTTTTAGCAGAAATGAAAACGGTGGGATATTCTGATTTTGCCATCCACGTACGTTTTAGATCAGATAGCGAATAGTTTTCTTTTACAAGCGGGGTCAAATCGTCTTCTTCTTTTTTCACCCATTTATAACTGTCTATTTTATTGAAAACTAAAATGGTAGGTTTTTCTTCCTTATTTATATCATTTAGTGTATTCGTTACTACTTCGATTTGCTCCTCAAATCCCGGATGAGATATATCTACTACGTGCAACAGTAAATCGGCTTCGCGTACTTCATCCAAAGTAGACTTGAACGACTCTATCAATTCTGTAGGTAATTTCCGTATGAAACCAACCGTGTCGGATAATAAAAATGCTAAATTTTGGATTGTTACTTTGCGAACAGTTGTATCTAATGTGGCAAAAAGTTTGTTTTCTGCAAATACATCCGATTTGCAAAGTAGATTCATCAAAGTAGATT
>Ga0082212_10000544_pt1 | contig 54118 bp, 49 predicted proteins | sample TergutNt197P3_FD_71548 | JGI IMG/M metagenome (GOLD analysis project Ga0082212, IMG submission 71548) | Neocapritermes taracua P3 segment gut microbial communities from Petit-Saut dam, French Guiana - Nt197 P3 | ecosystem: Host-associated > Arthropoda: Insects > Digestive system > Gut ...
TTTCGTTAAATCATTTTCTTCCGTGGCGCGCAGGATTTCATCGATGCGTTTTATATTTTCAATCGGATCCGAAACGATGGTTTTAAGGATAAATATGTCGTTGTGCAGGGATGATTGCTCCGTTCCTTCCAGTATCAATTCTTCGTATAGTTTTTCTCCAGGTCTGAGTCCCGTAAAAATGATTTCAATATCGGCTCCCGGTTTTTTGCCGGCCAGCATTATAAGACTGCACGCCATATCATAAATCCTGACCGGCTCTCCCATGTTGAGTACAAATATTTCGCCGCCGCCGGAATTTGCCGCCGCCTGCAAAACAAGACTCACAGCCTCGCTCGTCAGCATGAAGTATCGGGTTATATCCGGATGAGTTACCGTTACAGGCCCGCCGTTTTTAATCTGTTCCATGAAGCGCGGCACCACGCTGCCGGAACTTCCGAGCACGTTTCCAAATCTTACCGCTGAAAATTTGCACTTGTCTTTATTGAGATTAAACATCGACTGAATCAATATTTCACAGCACCGTTTTGACGCTCCCATCAGATTGGCGGGTCTTACGGCTTTGTCCGTGCTTACAAGGATAAAGTTTTGCACTCCATGTTTTAAGGAAGCCTCCGCCAGCGTCCTTGTTCCCTGAATATTATTCCTGATTCCGCTGACGGGGTTCTTTTCCACAATCGGCACGTGTTTATACGCCGCCGCGTGCAATACGCAATCCGGTTTGTGCGTGGAAAATATTTTATCAACCAGCTTTGTATTTTTGGTGGAACCAAGTACGGGGACGACCGGGGATTTTCCTTTGAACCTGTCTTCCAGCTCCATATTTATCTGGTACAGGTTGTATTCGCTGAAATCCAGCAGGATCATTGATTCAGGATTAAGTTCGGCTATTTGCCTGCAAATTTCACTGCCTATTGATCCGCCCGCTCCTGATATCAGGATTTTTTTGCCTTGTATGAACGACCGTATCTTCTGATGATTTACCGACGCGGGCGACCGTTTAAGCAAATCCGCAATGTTTACCGACCGGGGCTGCACTATGCTGTTATCCAGCACATTGGCGATATCGGGCATCACTAAAGGATTGAGATCCGCTTTGTAGCACGAGTCGTATATATTTCTTATTGTTTTGCCGGGAGCGGATGGAATTGCCAGCACTACCGTTTTAACATCCAGTTTCCCGCAAATTGACGCCAATGAACCGCCGTCCCCCAATATTTTAAGTCCGTGAATGGTACGCCCCGTTTTATTGGGGTCGTCGTCGACAAAGCCTACGGGGTCATAGCGAAAATAAGGGTTTGATAAAAAATGCCGGGCGAATAATTCGCCGCCCGCGCCGGCGCCGTATATGACGCATTTTTCTTTTTCAGACTTAACCAAAGAAGCCTGATAGCCTGCCATTGTCTTCCAGGCAAACCTCAGAATTCCCGACAATAAAGAAAAAATCAGAAAAAATATCAGCGGGACGGATCTGGGGGGATACGGCGTTGTGAATAATAACCGGATAACTAAATTGGCTATAATCGTCGCAGCAAGCGCGCTGACGACTATCAGCCTTGCCGTGTAAGCATTGGCAAATCTAAGCAGCTGCCTGTAGATGCCGCCAACCCTGAACGCAAGCAGGCAGCAGACGACAAGTACGGGCAGGGTTTTAAGAAAAACCGTGTGGTATTGCCCAAAATTATGCGTATCCAGCCTGAGGTAATAAGCCAGCCAGTATGAAAGGCATATTACGAGTATATCGGCGAGTAAAAAGACGATGATTCTTATGGTCTTCCAATTGCCGATTTTGTCGGGCAATTCAGTAATCGCAGATAAAAACTTATAAACAAACTCGTTGTACTGATCCCTGGTCATATAACCTTATCCACGATACTCACGACCTCGTCAAAATCGCTGTGCAGCAAATGTTCCGCGATTTTTTCAAGCAGTTCCGCAGTCTGCTTTGACCACGGTTTTTCCCTCAGTTCGGCTATAAGGGTTTTGGCGGTTTTTTTATTGTAGGCTTCGCACTCCGCCTTTAGTTCAAGCAGCTTTTCCCGCAAAAGCGCCTGGTCGTCAACCACCGCTTCGCCGCCCTCGTTTTCTTTTTTGGGTATGAGTTTTTCTATCAATTCGCGCATCAGGCTGAGAAACTTCGGTGTTTCCGACGATATGGCGGCGGTGTTTCCCGCCCGGCCTTCCTGCTCCAGCTTGAGCGCTAAAGCGGAAAGCTCCGATTGGCCTATGTTTGCCAGCGCGCTCTTCATGCCGTGGACATTTATTACATACATACGCAGATCTTCTTCGCTGTACGCGCCGCCTTTTTCGTTTATCGCATCCAGCACCGCGAGGGCTTTTGACGCGTCGCGCGCGAAAATTTCCAGAAACTTCGGATCAAGATGCGGCTGCCCGGTTTCATCGGCGTGCTGCTTCTTTTCATTGGCAGCCGCGGCAGCCTCCCGCCGCGCAGCCTCGACGACTTCGGGCGGATACTTGTCGCGGATAAGCTTGTTCAATACGACATTCAACTGCCGTATATCTATGGGCTTGGAAATAAAATCGTCAAATCCGTTTTCAAGAAATATCTCCGCCTGTCCCACCACGGCATTCGCGGTCAGCGCGACGATGGGGCGGGTATACCCCAAGCCGCGTATTTTTTTCGTCGCTTCAATGCCGTCCATTTTCGGCATCATATGATCCATGAATACGATGTCGTATGTATTGCCGCTCTCGATTTTTTCAATCGCGGCAAACCCGCTGTCGGCCGAGTCAAGCTTCAGTTCGTATGGAATCATAAGCCCTTTGGCGACGTATATATTCGTTTCCACGTCGTCCACGATCAAAACGCTGCCATACGGCATCGGGTCGCGCGTAATCTGCACCCTTTTCATCTGCGCGCCGCCGCTTAAATGGAACTGCTGCAGATTTTCAGCCAATTCCTTGCCGAGAACGCCGGCGTCGACCTTCCCCTGCGGCAGTTGTACGGTAAAAATGGAACCTTTGCCCGGCGAGCTCTCCACTGAAATCTCGCCGTTCATCATATGTATCAGATTTCGCGTGATGCCCATGCCCAATCCCGCGCCCTCGGTGGTGCGGTTTGCCTGCTGGTTGAATCGGGAATATTCGTCGAACAGCTTGCTTACCTGCTCCTCGGTCATGCCCTGGCCGGAATCGCTGACGCGCAAAACAAGCGTAATATTCGGGTTGTCCGGCGCGGTTTCTTCATGGGAAAACGACAAGGTTACCGTTCCCTCGGCCGTATATTTAAAAGCGTTGGAAAGCAGGTTGTTCATAATCTGTTTGACGCGAAGCTCGTCGCCCAGCAGTGTGGACGGCGTGGTTTCATCCACGTTAAGCCGGAATTCAATGGGCTTGTTCCCTATGCGCATCATGTTCAACTGCACGGTATCGTTAATGAGACTGGGGACGTCGTATTTTTCGTTTATCAATTCCATCTTGCCGGCTTCTATTTTGGACATGTCAAGTATGTCGTTGATGATGCCAAGCAGCAGATCGCCCGAACTGTATATCTTTCCAAGCGCTTCTCTTAACTCCGGAGAAAGCGTGTCGTCCTGCAGTTGAATTTCGGTGATTCCCAAAATCGCGTTCATGGGAGTACGGATTTCGTGACTCATCGTGGCCAGAAAATTACTCTTTGCCTTACTCTCCTGGTGCGCCTGAACATTTTGCTCGTGTTCGTCCCTTGCGTCCTCCATTGCCTTGATGATGCAGCTTACGGGAATATTCACGTTAAGGGCGATTTTCCTTGCCATGTCGTAACAGGTTTCCGATCCGCACGCGCCGCAGTCGACATTCTGTTTTTCATGGGTGGTTTTATTCATCATCTCAAAGGCGTGAAGAATGCCGTCGCCCGTTACTACCGGATACTGCGCGTCAATAGGATTGTACTTCCGCATAAAACGCGACAGGTCGAATCTTCTGTCATATTCCTGATATAAAGACTCAAAATACTCCCTGTCGCGGTTTTCCAACGCCGCTTCCTTGATGCCCGTCATCATCGAGTCGATTTCAAATATGTTTTTGTCCTGCGAGTTGGCGGGGCCTATGTTGCAGCCTTCAACGCAATTCAAAACATCAAAAACGCCGGGCAGAAATTCTCCGGGAGTTTCGGCATAAAAACCCAGTTTTTCGTATACGTCGGCGCCTTCTCCTTTTAAGATACGAACCGTTTTGCCGAGGAAAAATTCAATATTTGCCTTCAAGCCGCCCGGCATGGGAAATAATGATCCAAGACCGCTGTGGTAATGGTCAAACCCGGTTTCTTCTTCCGGAAGCTCAATATTATTTTCTTCCAGATATTTGCGTAATTTGAAAAAGGTTATGTTGTATTGCGGCGATTTGATTTCCTCAAATTCGCGCGTTTTCGCGATACAGGGGGAAAACGCGGCAATGCGGTCGTCTATGCCCTCATATTCTTTCATGTATACCGCTATGCAGCCCATCGGGCTGTGTATCGGAGACAGGTTTTCCAGCAAATCCTGCCTGTAAATTTCACAATATGAAACTATTGCCGGACATGGCTGTGTGATGATGTTTGCCGCGCCGGATCGCTGAATATGCCTTACATGCGCCCATATGCAAAGATCCGCTCCAAGCGATACGTCGTATATCTTTCTTACGCCGATTTTTTTCAGGTATGTAAACAGCCGCTTCCATTCCGGTATGTTCGTCTTGATGGATGGCGCGGTGACCAGCGATATGGGGACGCCGTTTGCCAGGTCGTTAAAAAACAGTTCGAGGTCGTCGTCGTAATATCTTGCTTTATGCTTGCACTCTGAAACGCATATTCCGCAAACGATGCATTTCGTGGGATCAACGTCTACCTTGATATCGCCCGCTTCATCCTGATATGTGATGTTGGCCATCTCCATCGGACACTCTCTGACGCATCTGTTGCAGCCGGTGCATAACTCAAGATTTGTATGGATTATTTCTTTCATCTTGCCCCCTTTTCAGGACATTTTAGCCCAACGTATTAGAGTTCCCAATGTGGGCGGTTTGCCGAACATCAGTAGGCCGATACGAAATACTTTAGCGGCGAATCGCAGCGCGAAATACGCGCCCGCCGCGTTGACCAGAATTGCCAGGATCGTCTGCCACGCCTGCGGAGGCGTATTCGTTGACAGACGCAGCATCATTACGAAATTTCCAATCGGCGGGATAAAACTCAAAACCGTCGCCGTAAGGGAATTCGGCTGATTGCTGATGGGAACCATCAGGATCCACGGCAGCATTACAATCAATGTCACCGGCATCATCAAAGCCTGCGCGTCGCGCAAATCGCTCACCGCCGCGCCGATGGCTGCCATAAGCGCGGCGATAGTAGCATACGAAACAATAAAAAAAACACCCAGATATAATAGCAACGTAAAATCCACGAGGCCGATCAAAGCGAAAGACATCAGCGCAACCAGGCCGAAACCCGTATAAAAAACCAGGATCAGCAGTCCGGCGCCCATTTGCCCAAGGATCTTTCCCGTCATAAGTTCCATCGCGTTTACCGTCGACAGCAGCAATTCCACGACGCGATTTGATTTTTCCTCGATCGTGGTCATCATCAGGCTGTTTGCGCTTGTGAACGTCGATATAAACAACAGTAAAATGAAAACGACGGGAAGCGCCGCGTTTAAAGCCTGGCTGGCTTTCTGTTCTCCTTCCGGCAATACCACGCGGGGCTGAGAACGCTCCACCTGCGTTAGCGCGTCAACCCTGTCAGGATCGAAACCCGCAAGCCGCAAACGGGCTGTTCTGACTGCGATTTCAACCGCGGTCTGAATTTCGCCGATCATCCGGTCGTCAAGTTTATTTCGAACAAACAGGTCGTAAGCTCCGCCTGAAATTTTTTCGCCCGCCGTCGCCGGGCGCAACGCTTCATCATGAATAACAACCAGGGCGAGGCGCGCCATATTTCCGCTTCCCGGTTTCGGCTGCGGAATTTTCAACAAATCCTTTTCCTTTTCAAGATCGGCTGATTGCGGCGCAGTCACCGTAATATGCGGAACTTCTTCCAGAGATCCCTTTGTCATGGTTTCAATGGCCGCTTCAGCCGTTGCGCCGCCAACGGCCATCGCCGCAGTGAGTTCCTTTAGACGGCGTTGTTCGGCATCGCGCCGCTCGGTAAATTTTTCCGGCGACAGTCTGCCGCGTATTGCGGGAACAGTTTCTCCCGATGTATCCAGTATCGCGATTTCGCCGACAATGCGCGGCGGCGTCCGTGAAATCGACCGCGGCACGAATAACAAAATCAGTGCAAAAATGGCGGGCGTCAGAAGAATGCCGAACAAAAATCCTTTGGCCGTAACCGTCGCCAGAAATTCGCGCCTGGCAACCACAAGAATTTTCTTCATTGTTCCGATCTCCTACCCGTACCCAGGGCTGCGGCGCGTTGCGCCTTACCCAGGGCTGATATGCTACTTCAGGGCGTTTGAACGCGTACCTTCACGGTACGCTTCTTATTCCATTTATATCGCCGCGCAGCGCCGTCCGCAGTTCGGCGGTATCATCGTCTTTTCCCGTTACTATGGAAACAAATATGTCTTCAAGCGTAGGCCGCCGTATTTGAATATGAGCGGGAACCACCTCGGCAACCAGCGCGGGAATTGCGTCGGCAATATCGGCGTTTTCCAAAAGCGTGATCTCCCAAGACGCGCCCTCGCGCTCGACGTTCTGCACACCCGGCGTTTTCCTGATTTTTTCCATGTCCGCCGACGGATCAAGCGGTTCAAACAGGATGCGCCGTGAATCGGATGTTTGCAAAATTTCCGCCGGCGTTCCATCCAGAACCTTGTTTCCGCGATGAACCATTACTATATTGTCGCAAAGCTGTTCCGCGTGTTCCATGACATGAGTGGAAAAAAGGACTGTCGCGCCGCGCCTCCGTTCTTCAAGTACAAGATCGCGAAGCAGCCTTTGGTTTACCGGGTCAAGACCGCTGAAAGGTTCGTCAAGAATCAGGATATCCGGTTTGTGCATAACCGCCGTGATGAACTGGATTTTTTGCTGCATCCCCTTTGAAAGCTCCTCGCAGCGTTTTTTTACGACGCCCGGAAGATCCGTCTTTTTCAGCCATTCCGGAATGAGCCTGCGGATATCGGCGTCGCTTATCCCTTTGAGCCGCGCCATGAACGTGATGAAATCTCCGACGCGCATTTTACGATAGACGCCGCGTTCCTCAGGCAGATAGCCGATCCGATGCCGTACCGCTTTAATCGAGGATTGTCCAAGGACGGACAATTCCCCGGAATCCGGGAATAAAATAGCGAGGATCATGCGGATGATGGTTGTTTTCCCCGCTCCGTTCGGGCCGATTAACCCGTACAACGCGCCCCGCTGAACAGCCATATTAAAACTACGAACAGCCGTTGTCTGCCCGAACGTCTTTGTAATGTTATCCAACGCAATCGCGTTTTCCATGGCACATTAGATCATCATAAAGAGATTTCAGCATGTCTTCCAGTTCTTCCTGTGTTTCACCTTGCGTCCAGTGATCGGGATACTGGTTTATAAACCCTATATAGCCGCCTTCCGCCGCCTCCCAATACGTATATGAAAGTTCCATTGCTGTCTCCTTATTTACAATGCGTTCTTATAATTTGGGACAACGCCATCCGAGGTTCTTGCAAAACCTCCGGCTTTGCCGGGAACGCAGGCATCCTGCCTGCGCTTTTCAAGGATTTGCGGACAAGATGTCCGCGCTCCCAGGGGGTTCGCAAGAACCTCATCCATCACTTATTTTATACAGGCGGCAGCCTGGGCAAGCGCCTTGTCCGCGGAAGCTTCGCCAAGGGAAATAAAAATGCGGCCGCCACTGCGGATGGCCGCCATGTTCCCGTAGTAGCTGTCCGTACCGACAAATCCGCCGTCGCCGGGCGCGGTTACATCGCGCGCAACCTTGCCGCTTGAAGCCGTGAACGCCTTGTACCTGTCGATGGCTTCCTTTGCGGCTTCTTCATCGCCGGGGAGCGCGATCACAAGTTTTGATTCTCTGTCGCCGGATTTATACACCGATTCAAATCCATTTGAGAAATATCTCTGGCCGAGCACATCCTGCGCAAGATACCGGACGGAATGCGGAACCTGGTTTTCGGTCGGGAAAAGCGCTATTTCCGGCAGAGACTGCGCGCCCGCGCTGCCGATCTTCCGGCTGATTACATCGGCCAGTTTTTCCATCTCGCGCTGGAGCGGTTCGCTTTCCTGGAAAACCGTCATCTTGACGTAATAATTTCCAGCCCAGAAATTAAGCGCCGTACCGCCGACATAACCTTCCGCGCCGATCGGTTTGAATGTTGAGTCAGGATTTCGTTCCGAAGCGTAAATGCCGAAAGTATTGCGCGGATCTTCCATCTGATAGATTTCGACCACGATCTGCGAAGGTTGTTCGGCGTTGTCGTAATCCGCCGTTACAACTTTTTCAAATCCGTAGATCAGAAAATTTTCCGCGGCGCCATTTATAAACTCCCACAAATTATCATCGTCAAAAAAACGGATTTCATCTTCCCGTGTCGTCCATCCGGGGGCTTCATTGCTTCCGGGCAGCAGCGATTTCAGTCGCGTATCTTCCGACGAAAGCGGCGTCGCCGACGTCCTGGACTGATCCTTGTCGCCGCATGCCGCGCAGAAAAGAAGTAAAAGTATGGCGGCTAATAACATCGCTTTTCTGGAATTCATAAAATTTCTCCTTGTAGAGGTAATTGTTTAATTATACGTTCCGCTTTCCAGACGAATCTGGTTCGTCCGTGATCGCGTTTCTCCGATATTTGTTACATAGATCGCCGGGCTATCCTGCACCGGGCAAACATTTTCGCAGGCGCCGCAGCCGACGCATCGATCCACGTCAACCCGCGGAAGCTGCACAGTAATAACACTTCCGTCTGATTTTGTCATCTGCTCTTCAATTACCCAGATTGCTTTTGGCGAAACGGGGCAAAATTCCTCGCAGACTATGCATGGAATATCCATCGCCCAGGGAAGGCATCGTCCGCGGTTATAAAACGCCGTTCCGATCTTGACCGGCTTGGGTTCTCCGGACGTTCCCGGCCGCGCGATTTTTCCGAGTTTTTCATCCTCGGTCATCTTCCATATCGCGCCTGTAGGGCATACCTGGCTGCACTGAACGCAGCTATATTCGCACGAACCGACGCGCATGACCAGCATCGGCGTCCATAGTCCTTCAATGCCCGCCTCAAGCAGCGTCGGCTGAATAGAGTTGGTCGGACACGCTTTCATGCACTGTCCGCAGCGTACGCAGCGGGCCAGGAATTCCTTCTCTTCCAGCGACCCCGGCGGACGTATCAGCCGTTCGTTGAAGTTTTTTTCGAGACCAAGGCTGGACCGCATAAGCGGAAGCGCCACTACTCCGACTGCGACGCTTTCCAGAACGCGCCGCCGTTTCAGATTGGGCAGAGGTTGGATTGATTCAACATTCTGGTTTGGAAAAAACTCAAATTTAACCGCGTCTTTCGGGCAGACGCTTTCACAGTTAAAGCAAAGGAGGCAATCCGCCTGCTTTACCGGCGTGCGCCCCTGCGGGTCGCATCCGCCCTGGCAATGCAGAAGGCAGCGGTTGCAGTCGTCGCAGTTCGCATGCTCTTTTCTCATGCCAAAAATCGAATAACGCGAGATCAGTCCCAGAAACGCGCCGAGCGGGCAAATGCCGCGGCACCAGAAGCGGGTAATGAAACGGTTCATCACCAGAATAAAAAGAAAAATTGCGCCGATTATCGCGCCATAGTTGAAAAACTGCGGCTTATAACTCAGGATTGTGCCGCCGAGCGCCATATACCCGACGTTTGCGACGCTGTGCAAAATGCCGATATTTGTGTTGTAGCAAGCGTCCAGCGCGGCGCGCGCGGCGTAATCGATTCCCGGCATGATTCCCGTCGCGAGCGAGCGCACCAGAAAGGGAATCGGGTCGAGCAATCCGGCCTGAAGCGACGTGAAAAGCGCCAGCGCCAGCATCGCGAAAAGGATGTAGTATTTTACATGCATCCATTTTTTGAAGCGATTGCTCTCGATGCGCTTCATGCCTTTCGTTTCAGGCTTGAAGCTGGAAAAGAAATGGTTGATCGTGCCGAACGGGCATATCCAACTGCAGAAAAAACGCCCCACGAAAATTACGCCGACGATCAGTATAAGGGCGAACACCACGCGGCCATAAAGCGTATGCGTGGCCAGCGCCGTAGTAATCGCGACCAGCGGATCCATTTCAAGGAATATGCTGACAGGCGCGTTTGTTTCAATAAGCTCGGCTTCGGAAGTCCCGCGATATTCGGTTTTGAAAAAGAGGGTCAGGAAAAGAATCAGAAAAACAATCTGGGAAATTCTGCGCAATAACTGTAATACGCGCCCTCGTCCGTTTTTATTTTTTTTGTTAGGTTCACTCATATAACGATTCTCTAGGCGACCTCCGAAAACCCCGAACTCTGCGTTACGCTCCCTCGACAAAATGCTCATTTACCTGATGTAAACTCCGCTTTTGTCTCGGTCGCAAGCCTTGATTTCGGGGTTTGCGGAGGTCGCCTCTAAATTATGCCAAGCGGATATTGCTCACATTAAGTTTGGTAAAGTCAACCTCTCCGAGCCCTCTTTTGGCCGCCACGTTCAGGTAGGCCAGATCTCCCATTTCAACGTCGAGCAGCGTCGCGCCGAAAGAATCTATGGCGACAGGATCCGTTCCGGCTATGAGCATTTTTACGGTCCTGACGTCGTCGAGATTTCCGCCCTGCGGGCCGTTGGAAACCAATATCCTGTAGGCGTCAAGTATTGTCAGCGTCGGGCGTATGAAATTTGCCAGATCGGTAATTCCCAGTTCGATATTCTGGTGAAGCTGGTTGCGCCTGCCGCCAAGCATTCCGTACCAGTTTTTCAGCCCCAGCGTCGCGCGGCAAAGATTGTGGTGCTTGACGATGGGAAGATTGATTATCTTGTCGGTTTCAATCATAGGCACGAGAACCGGCCATACTGATAAAAGTTCGCCGCCAAGGCGGTAATTGCGAAACCTGTGTTCCTCGGGCAAGATCACCTCGGCGCCTGCCGCACCTGCGCTTGCCGAAATACCGCTGCGCTGAAAACAGCGCCTCGGATCGTTGCATGAAACGTCGGTGACGATTACTTTTTTCGCGCCCGCGTCGAAGCAGAGTTCCGCGACGCGCTTTACCAGGTCGGGGTTGGTGTTGGCCGCCTGCTGCGGCACGCGATCCCATCCTATATTGGGCTTGAGTACCACGACGTCGCCGCGTGAGATGAAGCGCTGCATACCGCCGAGTTCTTTCATTGCCGCGTCGACAAGCTGTTCGGGCGATCCGTTCTCAACTATGACCATCGCCGGCGTTTCACCACCGACAATTGGTATCTGATAATTACGTACCGAGGCTGCGGCCTCCACGCGCTGCGGATGCTCGCTGCGCGACGCAAGCCAAAGTCCGACGCCCGCAGCGCCGACCGCACCAAGTCCCGCGCGCAACGAACGGTTTACAAATTCCCTGCGGTTTACTTTTGTTTCATCGGCCATAAGTTTTTCTTCCACTAATTTGTATTAAGCGGGCGGTTCGCGAACCGCCCCAAATGTACAAACTCGATAGGGCGCAGCACGCTGCGCCCCTACTGTACCGTTGGCCCGGCGCCGGTAAATGAACGGGGGGCGGGATTAGCCTGTTTGTCGCGCTGGGCGACAAGCGCCTGAATAAGGCCGTCGAGAATCTGAACCGGAATGGCGATCACAGCCTTGACCGGCGCGGGAAGCAATCCTGTTTCCTGCACCCTTTGCGCGTCATCCTCGCTCTGCGGGCCGACCACTTCGCAAAACGTCAGCGTGCAGTCGACGGGCGACGTGTTCACCTGGACGTAGTTGGCGTAAATACGCGGCGAAGTCAAAGTCGGGTCTGCGACGATCTGTACGGGACGGTCTTCTTTTCTTGGCATTTTGCACCTCGTAAAATTAGTTATTATTACATATTATTGCAGGGTTACGCTTCAGTTTTGTTGCGCTAATTTTGATTTGATATCCATTTAGAAGGCGGGTGCCGTGACGGTAAATTATTCGGAAAGCGATCGGGAATTTATGGCAAAACTCAGACGCGAACGCGACGATCGCATGAACGGTTATCGCGAACGGGCGCTGAAGATGTTCCCCCCGGTATGCGGGCGTTGCGGCCGTGAATTTGAAGGAAAACGTCTGCGCGAACTGACGGTGCATCACAGGGATCACGATCACGACAACAACCCGCCCGACGGAAGCAACTGGGAGCTTCTATGCGTATACTGTCATGAAAACGAGCATTCCCGGAACCTGGCGGCCGACTGGTCGGAAGCGCCGTCGGCGGGCGGAGACCAGACAAGCATGTCAACCTACAATCCCTTCGCGTCTCTTGGGAGCATCTTGAAAAAATAAACGCTGTTTATTCCTTGAAACAAGCATATTCAAATTAAAGGGTTCTCGAAAAGACCGGCCGGTCTTTCGGTTTTTGCAGGTATTTGTCGAAAATCATGCCGATATTGCGGATAAAAATTCGTCCAAGCAAGGTCACGCGGATACTGTCAGGCGCAAGCTCTACAAGACCGTCGGCGCAAAGCGGGCCAAGACGCACAAGCTCATCCGCGAAATAACCGTCAAAATCCATGCCGTATTCCGCCGCGAATTCCTTTTTGTCTAAAACGCAGTGGCAAAGTATTTTGCCGATTGCGGCGCGGCGGATAACGTCGTCGTCCGTAAGTTCCGTTCCGCGCATTACCGGCAGGACGCCGTCCCCGATGGACGCGGAATAATCTTCAAGACCGCGATAGCTCTGGGCGTAAACACGATCCACGCCGCTTATGGATGTAACGCCCATTCCAATAAGATCCGGACCGGTTTTTGTAGTGTATCCCTGAAAATTTCTGTGAAGCGTGCGGCTGCGCTGCGCTGCGCAAAGTTCGTCGTCAGGCCGCGCGAAGTGATCCATGCCGATGTAGTTGTAGCCTGATTCGGTAAACCGTCCGATGCCGGCGCGGAATATCTGGAATTTTTCCATACCTTGCGGAATCAGCCTGGCAAGCGCCCCCTGCTGCTTTTTCATCCACGGCACATGCGCGTAGCTGAACATGGCGATGCGGTCAGGCCCCATGCCGATGACTTTATCGACGGACTCCCGGAAGCTCGCAACGGTCTGCAGCGGCAGCCCGTAAATCAGATCTACGTTCAGAGAGTCAAATCCGAGCGCCCGGCAGGCGTCGAAAAGCTCTTTTGTTTCTTCATAAGGCTGTATGCGCCGCACCGTTTGCTGTACCTGTGGATTGAAATCCTGAATGCCCATTGATATCCGGTTAAATCCCAGCCGGCGCAAAATCTCCAGATGCGCAACCGTCGTCGCGCGGGGGTCTATTTCGACGCCGATCTCGGCGTCGCCGGCGAAAGTAAAATGATTCCTGGTAAAAGCGAAAAGTTCTTCAAGCTGTTCGGGTGAAAACCAGGTTGGGGTGCCGCCGCCCCAGTGAAATTGAACAACCGACCGCGACCGGTCAACGCGGGCTGCGGTCAGCGCGATTTCTTTTTTCAGTGTTTCCAGATACGGAACCGCTATATCATGATTTTTTTTGATGATGACGTTGCAGCCGCAGAACAGGCAGAGCCGTTCGCAGAACGGCAGGTGCGTGTAAAGCGACAGCGGCCGGCCGGTCTGATTGGATGCCGAAAGAGCTCTTTCATAATCGGCGGTGCCGAAAGTGTCGCTCCATTCCGGAGCGGTCGGATAACTTGTATAACGCGGACCGGGAACGTTGTAACGGCGCAGCAGTTCCTCTGTCAGATTCAGCGTTTCGCCCTGTATTTTTATATCAAGTTCCATGTTTCCGAATTATGGTTGTGATTACATTGCCCCGGACTGATATGAGCCAGACTTTAAGACCGCTATCACTTGAAAAAAATCCATGGGCTAGTGTAGGCGTCCCGCCTACACTAGCCCATGTCAACCAATCACTGGTACTTGATCACAACCAGGCTTATGTCATCCGATGGAACTAAATGTTTGCTTTGGTCGGCGAGAATTTCATTGCAGATTTCCTCGGCAGTTCCGTCCTTCGCGCGCGAGACGGCCTGTTCAAGCTGGCCTTGTGAATACGGAGAAAACGGATCGGTCAAGCCGTCGGTGAACAGCAGCAATACGTCGCCCTGTCCCATCAGACTGAGCTCGCTGGTTGCGTACTGTTCCTTGTATCCCAGCGCCGAGGGAAACAGCTTGGCGTCGGCGTCGTCCTTTAAAAGCTGAATCCCTATAGGAGGGTAGCTGACAAAACGATCTGGACTTATTTCGACGAAACGGTCATAGGCGCGCGAGAAAATCAGCGGCGACGGATGCCCCGCGTTAATGAAACGGAAGCTGCCTTCATTATCGATTTCTCCATAAATCAACGTTACGAAGTTTGCCGCGTCCAGCCCTCCGGCCAGTTTATGCAGCGTTCGTGATTTGAAAAACCGTTTATTTATTTGCTCAAATACATGGTTGGAAAGTTCGCCGTGCAGGTCGAGTTCATAAAGGATCGACGTATGAAAGATCTGGTGCAGCAACAGCGCCAGCAACGATTCTGCAAATTCATGGCCGGCAACATCCGCGACCATAATGCCGCCTCTGTGTTTCAGGCTATGCAATTTTTTGGCTACCTCGCCGCGTCCCTGTTCCTTTGCGCGCGCTATGCGCCCTTGCAGATCATAGCGATCCTGGAAATTGACATAGGTAATGAGATCGCCGCCGGCGATTCCGTTTAGCGGAATACTTTTACCGTAGATGTCAACATTGTCGATGCGCGGGATCGCACCGGATTCGGGCGTAAGGCACTGAGACAGATACTGCGCTCCCATACGCAGTTCACGATCAAGATTGATAGTCATTTCATTCCCATTTATGAACTATATTCCATTACAGCTTCAGTCATGGCTCGCATATTTTCCGCGGGTCCGTTGTCGATGGACGCGCCGCCGGTCAAAATGAAGCCTCCGCCATCACCGCAGACTTCGATCAGTTTGCGGCAATACTCTTTGACTTCTTTAGCCGTACCCGTGCAGAGCAGCGACGCTGGAACATTACCCGCTATGCACGCATTGTCGCCGAGAATCTTTTTAGCCTCGAACATATCCGTGCGGTCGAAATGCCAAACCACTTTTCCTTTTGGCAGGTCCTTTATTATTTCAAGACGGCAGCCATAACGCCCTTCGGCGAAGAGGAACGGCGTCAGACCTTCCTCTATCAGCCCGATAATGACTTTCCGGAAAGACGGCCAGTAAAACTTCTCGTACTGCTTGTTGGACATGAATGTTTCGTCGCCCTTGTGCAGGGCGAAAAACACGATGGGGTTGCCCGACATGTTTGAACCGGCGACGCCGCAGTTGATGTTCATCGGCGTAACTTTTTCAATTGCGGCCAGCAGCTTTTCAGGCTGGCGGTACATGTCGAGGATAACCCCCTTTGTTCCGCGCATGGTATCCGCGAGGATATCAAACGGCGCGTGCGACTGCGCGCCAAAGAGCGAAGGATAGCCTGCCGCCAGCGCTTCGTTATTGAACTGTAACAACTGCCCTATCCAGCGCGAGTTTTCCTCGCCGAAATCGATAATCGCCTGGTAGGCGGCGCGTACTGCCGGAAATATCGCCGGGTTAAGAAACTTTTGCGCCATGCCGAGAATAAACTGGGTAGGCTCAAAATCGGCGAACGGCGCGAGCGATCCCAGACTGCGCGGGAGATAGCGGCGCAGGCAATAGTCGGAAGGGTCGTCAAGCAGAAGGTCGTACTCATCCGCCTTCATGTATTCTCCCTCCACAAACTGGAGCATTGTGGCGTGATCGGGCACTCCATGCCCGGGCCATTTCAGCGTTTGCATTCCAATTATTTCCAAAGCCCTGGCCGAAGGAATCATCATTGGGGAAGCGAAACTGTCGGATTCAAATTCATTCAGAAATTTTCGATAAGCGTCGCAGAGTTTGCCGGCGTCACGCATTGCTTCTTTGAGCGTCATGCCGCCGTAATAAATCGGAAAAGTTCCGGCGGGCAGCACGACCGGAACGCGGTCGGGTTTTTCCAGATTGAATGCTTTGATGAACCGTTCGACGCGTTTTTTGTAGCCCTCGGCGGCTTCGGGGCTTTTAAATTGCACACCTTTGGGTTCGAGCCATTGCTGAAATCTTTTTTCCCGTTTTTGTTCCGCAGTCATGGTATCTGACATATCCGCAAGCCTCCCGCATTATCGAATAAAATTTAATTATAACACGGAAGGGGCGCAAGCGGGAGTTCGTTGACAACCGCCTGGCGTTGTGTTGAAATTCTTTTATGGCAACCTCTGAAAACCCCGAACTCCGCGTTACGCGCCCTCGACAGGGCGCGATAAATCGCGCCCCTACATCGCTTTTGTCTCGGTCGCAAGCCTTGATTTTCGGGGTTTTCAGAGGTTGCCATATGAATGAAAACGAACGCCCCGGCGTTCTTCCGCGCCGGGAGTTTATTAAAAAGTCGGTAGTGACCATTGCGGGACTGACCGCAGGCGGCGCGAAAATTTTGTCGGCGCAAAACGCGCCCGCGATTCCTCAAAACGGAGCGCTGGTAAAGGCGCTTGAGAAGTTTTTCACGGAAAAAGCCGGCGAATTCAAATATAACCCGCCTGTTAATTCATGGGCTAATATAGTGCCCATACATCTTTTCTCGCCGCAGCAAAGAACCCGTGTAAGGGCGACGAGCGACGCTTTTTTTAATATGGTCAAGGAAGCGTGGGAGCATGATTCATACGCCCAAAATTTTGGCTATAGCCGAAGCGATCTTGATGTGATTTTTCACAAAGTTATTCTTGCCTACTTTGGCGAGATTCCTTCGTTAGACGACAGATACCCGGGCGGAACAGGCTATTCCCGTTTTCAATTCGAACCATATGAGCTGGTTGTTTCGCCCAAATCGGATTCGATGGTTCGTACATGCTTGCATGAGCTTTCACATTTTTTTGGATACCGGGAACAGCTTGCGAACCTGTTCTCTAAAACATTTTGCGGCTTGACGTTTGAGGACGACATGCCGCGCAAGCCGCATAAATTTTCGGGGTACTATGAATTACTGCTCAATAAGGCGGGGCCGAAAGAATTTTGGCCCTGTACGCGCTCATATGACAAGTTGGCCGCGCTTTGGAACAGGGAATTCGGCGGCATTATGACCTGTGACGAGCTTCAAATGGCCGGGTATATCAGAGAGGATTTTTATTCCGAACCAACGCCGCTGTATTCGGGCGAGCGGGAAAAGCGCGACGTCATCATTGCGGAAAAATTGGGCATAAAAAGCGAAGAAGACCCCGCCAGTCTGCAAACAAAAATCTTTGAACTGTTCAGCGGCCTTCAAAAAAACATGGGAAACAGCGGCGCGGAAAATGCCATTGCTGAACTTAAACAATTTTTCGGTACAATGCGCGAATTTATGGCTGTTGAATTTCCAAAAGAAACACAATCCGATAATTTGTATTACAGGTATTTTACCGATAGCCTTAATAAACTATTGGCCGGCTTTTCTTCATAAGCCGCGTCTGCAGGGTGCTTTTTCCGTAAAAAAGAGGGCGCTCACATTAAGTTGTGAGCGCCCCCTTTTTATATGGGACCGCGGGCGCTGACATGGGATCGCGGGCGTCCTCGCCGACGTGACATGGGATAGCATGCGTCCCGCATGCGTCTTAATAAAAAAAATGGGGATAGTGACAACACATCTATGTTTTAGCACGTTTGGGGCTTTATGTATGATAGTTATATGCAGTTAAAGAGACTACAATTATTCTATTCAATTATTTAACGAAACCCCTGTGTTACACGAGTGATTATGAAAATATATTGCCCGGTTGAATAAGCAATATTGCTGAAAACCCCTGAAAATTCGGTGAATTATCGAAAATATTGTTTTGGCTTGTTTTTATGAATTCGCCCATTGACTGTCGTGTTAGACGATGGGCTACAGTTAAATGTAACAAGTAAATACCCCAAAACGGTAAACGAAAAATTATGCCAAACAATACAAAGTAGGGGTTGCAAACGGGGTTTACAAATTTTTTTCAGGGGTTTCCTGGATTGGATGTGAAACTATGGCAAGATTGATAAAACCTCTTACCGCCACGAAGGTCAGCAAAGCCAAACCAAAGGCTACCATGTACAAGATGTTCGACGGCGGCGGACTCTTCCTACAGGTGAATCCGTCCGGCGGGAAGTACTGGAAACTGAAATATCGTAAGGATAACGGCAAGGAAGGTCTTCTCACTTTCGGCAACTATCCTGCGGTATCTCTGGAACAGGCCAGGAGGAAACGCGACGAAGCCAGGGCTAACAAGGCGGCGGGGCTCGACCCCGGAGAAATCAAACGCCGGGAAAAAGCCGAAAAAACGAAAAATACCTTTGAAGCCGTTGCGCGGACATGGATTGAAATACATGGCACCAAGGTTAATCAGAGGACAATTCATGCTCTAAAGTACTTGTTGGAAAAATTTGTTTTTCCAATCATAGGCCAGATGCCGGTACGAAATTTAAAGGCTCCCGACTTTCTGGAAATGTTGCGCCGGATTGAAACGCGAGGGCGTTTAAACACGGCAAGACGAGCCAATATCGCCTGCAGCATGGTAATGCGGTTTGCCGTCGCCACGGGGCTGGCTGAACTCGATCCCCTGCCCTCTCTGCGGGGAAGCATGAAGGCATACAGGAGTAAACACCTTGCGGCTATGACCGACCCGAAGGAAGTCGGGCGTCTGTTGAGGGCCATTTGGAGTTATTCCGGTTCCTTTGTCGTGTCTTGCGCTTTGAAAATAGCGCCTTACGTGTTTGTAAGGCCGGGAGAACTGCAACGCGCAAAATGGGCGGACATTAATCTTGAAAGCTGCGAATGGCGATATACCGTTCCAAAGACCGACACGCCGCATATTGTTCCCCTTGCTCCACAGGTGATGGAGATATTGCGTGAGCTTCACACGCTGACCGGACAAGGGGAATGGGTTTTTCCGGGCATGTGGCAGAAAAATAAACCTATGGGAAAAACCACCATTCTCGCGGCCATGCGAGGCATGGGCATAAGTCAGGATGAAATGACGCCGCATGGTTTCAGAGCAATGGCAAGAACCCTGCTTGATGAAGCATTGAGAGAGAGGTACGAATTAATTGAACACCAGTTGGCGCACACGGTACGCGACCCAAACGGCCGCGCGTACAACCGTACCGTGCATCTTGCGGAGAGAAAGCGCATGATGAACAGGTGGGCGGATTATCTGGACAGTTTGCGGACACAGACGGACATTAATAATTAAACCCAAACAAATACGGCGCATAAGACGCGGCTTCAAAGACAAATACCTTTTCCTGCCAATCCGTCGCGCACGCTCGCGACACATTTGCCTGCGGTATAGAGTTTCTTCATTTCTTACGAATACGAATAATTATCATTTCGTTCGCGGGTATAACCCGCATGCGAGACGCATGCTATCCCATGTCACGCCGGCGTGGACGCCCGCGATCCCATGTCAACGCCCGCGATCCCATGTCAACGCCCGCGGTCCCATGTCAACCAACGACCGCGATCCCATGTCATTTCCCTTGTTACACATGGCTGGAACTTTTATGCCGCGCGCCAGGTTTATTTGATTCCAGAACCGAAAAAGTTGTTATAATGTAACGTTTGCTGTTTGCCGGATGGATGATGATACACAATGCTTCGGCCTGGATATTTAACGTTACATATCCAGACCGGGCAGCGGAGAAAGGGCGCGAACGCTTTGAAACTTGCATGGAAACTGGCCATCCCGCAAATCATAATAGTCGCATGTCTTGGCCTGATCAGTTATTTAGTGATTGATTCTTCTTTCGTCCGTTTGCGCGAACAACACGTCAGGGATGTTATTGAAAACCGCTTTCTATTCATAACCAATGAAATTGATATCAGTTCTCAAAAATCCGTGAGTGAAACTTCCGTGTTCATTCATCTGCCGGCTGTAATGCGGGCCTATGAAATCGCCATGAGCGGAGATATGGATGATCCGTATTCGCCGGAGACCCAGGCTGCGCGTGAATTTTTACGCAAAGAGCTTGCCCTGATGCTGGACAGCTACACCGAAGTGACGGGTAAAAGACTCCAACTGCATTTCCATCTGCCCAACGGGCGCAGTCTGGTTCGCCTGTGGCGCGACAAAAATACAAGAATCGACGGAGAATGGGTTGATTATTCCGATGATCTTTATGCAATCAGACCAACAATCCGCGAGGTTATTAAAAGCGGCGAACCGGTTCTGGGTCTTGAACCCGGCAGCGGAGGGTTTGCCATTCGCGGGGTGATTCCGGTTAAAACGCCGGACGGCAGGCAGATCGGTTCAGCGGAAGTTCTTCAGGATTTCGACCCCATTATAGAAACCGCTACGGTAGAAGGGAAAATCTATATTTCTCTGTATGCGAACATTGAACTGCTTGACTTTTCAGTGGAACTGCAGGATTCGGAAAAATACCCGCCTAAAGGAGATTTTGTACGTGTAGTCGGGGCTAAGGACATCTCTGTTGAATCACTGATTACTCCGGAATTGTTGGCCAGGGGAAAAGACGGCGCCTATTCTGAAGTCCACGGTTCAATGACTCTCACGACGTTCCCCCTTTCGGACTACAATGGAAAGCAGGTCGGGGTATTGATCTGCACAATGAATACCGAGGAAGTATCCATACTCGCGAATACGGCATCGATTATTCTGGCGCTCATGCTCGCGGGCATGGCCATAGCGCCTACTTTCGCGCTTTTATTACGTCTGCACAGACTGGCCGTGCGCCCGTTAAACATGATCAAGTCCAAGATCCAGGACATCGCGGAAGACCGGGCCGATCTCAGCGAACATATTCCCAGTTACCAGAAAGATGAAATCGGAGAATTGGCAAGGTGGTTTAATACGCTGACTTCAAAACTGGACGGCATTTTGAAAGACCGCCAGATGCTGCTCGGCCAGATCCGCAGTGAATCCGAAAAATTCGAGTCAACCGCCCATTGGTATAGATCCATCCTTGACGCCACGCCGCTTCCAATTACGGTAACCGATAATGATATGAACTGGACGTTTGTCAATAAAGCAGTCGAAGACTTTTTAGGGACAAAACTCGAAGACATGCTTGGCAAGCCCTGCAGCAACTGGAACGCGCACATTTGCAATACTCCGAATTGCGGCATAGCCTGTGTAAAGCGGGGAGTAAAACAAACTTTTTTCACGCAAAACGAACGTTCGCACAAGGTAGACGTTGAAATATTGAAGGATCTGAACGGCGAAGTCTCCGGCTTCATCGAGGTTGTGCAGGATATAACGCAAGTTGAAGAAATGGCGAAACAGGAAGGCGAGGCGAAAGCCGCCAGCCACGCCAAGAGCGATTTTCTTGCCAACATGAGCCACGAAATGCGCACCCCTATGAACGCTATCATAGGAATGACCGCTATCGGAAAGTCGTCAAACGACCTTGAACGCGCGAAATATACATTAAGCAAAATCGAGGACGCCTCGATTCATCTGCTCGGCATCATAAACGACATCCTTGATATGTCGAAGATTGAGGCCGGCAAGTTCGAATTGTCGGAGGAAGAATTCCGTTTCGAAAAAATGCTGCAAAGAGTAGTCAATGTCATATCGTTCCGCGTAGACGAAAAGAAACAGAAGTTGAATTTACGCGTAGACAAAAATTTGCCCGACGCGCTGATTGGAGACGACCAGCGGCTGGCGCAGGTAATCGCCAACCTGATGGGCAACGCCGTCAAATTTACGCCGGATGAGGGTTCCATAAGCCTTAACGCAAGCCTTGCGGGCGAAAAAGACGGATTCTGCGAAATTCAGGTTGAAGTTATCGACTCGGGTATCGGCATAAGCCGGGAACAGCAGGCGCGTCTGTTTCAATCATTCAACCAGGCCGAGAAAAACACATCCCGAAAATTCGGCGGCACCGGGCTTGGGCTTTCGATATCAAAAAGCATCGTGGAAATGATGAATGGGAAGATTTGGGTCGAATCCGAGGCAGGCAAAGGCGCCAAATTTGCTTTTACGGTATGGATAAAACGCGGCGACCCGGATAGATACGAGGCGGTTAAGGAACAGGCTGGAGACGCGATTGAAACAGCCCCGGTTATTTTCAAGGGGAAACACATACTTCTCGCGGAGGACGTGGCGATCAACCGGGAGATAGTGCTGACGCTGTTTGAACCCACTCTTCTGGAAATAGACTGCGCGGTGAACGGCGCGGAAGCCGTGCGTTTATTCAGGGAAACACCGGATAAATATGATTTGATTTTGATGGATATACAAATGCCCGGGGTGGACGGTTATGAGGCTACGAGGCAAATCAGGGCGCTTGATACTCCGAAGGCCAAAACCATTCCGATTATTGCAATGACGGCAAATGTTTTCCTCGATGATATTGAAAAAAGCCACGCCGCCGGTATGAATGACCATGTAGGCAAACCGTTCGATGTTAACGAAGTTATTGAAAAACTGCGGCAGTATTTGTTTTAATAAGTTATGTTAATACGATGGAGGGAAGTTAGTCATGATAAAAAAAATAATCTGCCTTGCGTTTATCGCCGTTCTGCTGGTTATAGGGGCGGCCATAAGTCAGGAAACCAGGGAAGCTCAGGCAGTCCAGGAAAAGAAGCCCACGGCTGATCGTCATAAGGATCGCGGCGTAACGTGCGGCGTTTGCCATGACGGCGAAGCCGAACCCAAGGCTGCCGCGTCTCCAAAATCCTGTCTTACCTGCAAGAACCATGATTCGTGGAATACGGTCACCGAGCGGACCAACAGCGACAAGGGATATAAATTCAATCCTCATCACAATCATATCCTTGAAACCAACGATCTTGAATGCACGCAATGCCACCAGGCGCATAAAGACGAAACTATCGTCTGCTACAACTGCCACACCGGTATGAAGTTCAAATAACGTGATTTTCGATACACACTGTCACGCATATTGGAAGGGGCTTGAAAACCGGGAAGACGAAGTGCGGGCGAATATGTCCGCAGCAGGAGTCTGTGGCGTAATTCAAATCGGCGCGGACATTGAAAGCAGCCGTATTGCCCTGGACGTGGCGGTTCGCTGGGGTTCCGATACCTGGTGTACCGTTGGAATACACCCGACGGACTGCCAGGATCTTCCCGCGGATTCCTGCGAAGCGGCCGTGAATGAACTGGAACAGTTGCATGAAAGCCGGAAAGACAAGGTAGTGGGAATAGGTGAAACCGGTCTGGATTATTACCATCTGACGTCTGGAAAAGAATCGTCCCAGAGGGAGACGCAGTCCGCCTTTTTTGCCGCGCATGCGCGGCTGGCGCAAAGCCTGAATCTGCCGTTGGTTATTCATACGCGCAACGCCGCGGCGGACACAGTTCGGTTGATACGGGAAAACGGCGTCAGGCGCGCCGTGATACACTGCTTCAGCGAAGATTCCCGCTTTGCCGAAGAATTGATGGACTGGTCAGAAGAAATTTATTTTTCGTTTTCAGGAATTCTGACTTACAAAAACGCCCGGCCGATTCATGAAGCGGCCTCCTGCCTGCCTCTTAACCGGATACTGATCGAAACGGATTCGCCTTTTATTGTTCCGGCGGGCGCGCGCGGCAAAGACGGCGTCAATGAACCGGCCTTTACGCGATATGTGCTTGATTCTCTTAAAAAGCTCCGCGCCGAACCTCCTGAAATAGTTGAACAAACCGTCTGGGAAAATTCCCGCGTTTTTTTCAGGCTTCCATTCCGGGTATAACACGCGTCAATCCGCGCCGCTCAACACTTCAAACCGCCGGGTAATCCTGCTCCCGTTTTCGTCTACCAGGGTGATTGTATGAAAACCCGCGCCGGGCCTGGCTTCCAGATCGTGAAAAACCGAGGTTTCTCCCAAATAAGCGTCGTCCAGATGCCAATAGATTTTTCCGCCGTCGTCCCGGTGGGCAGCCTGAAACACAATCCGTCCTTCACGCCCGTCAATTTCCCTGGGGATGTAAATCCGCCCCCCCGGCTCGGGGTTAAACAGGGCTAAAGATGGAATGCCTGATACGGGGCCGTCAAGATCATCAGGATCGGAACGGAGAGGAGGAAGCGGTTTATAGTCCAGATTCCACCGCCTGAAATACCATTCTTCCGCCGGGGGAAGAACAAACCATTTTTCAAGCCGTATCGGTTCCGCGTTGATCCCAACCGTAACGCGCCGGTCTCCCGCCTGGTTAAGCGCAACGGTCCGGCAAAAAGGGCAGGGATTGTGCCGGGGCGCTCTCTGCGGAATAAGGGTTGCCGCCGTCTTTGCACAGTCGGGGCCTGCGGGAAATCCCGAATAGGCGCAAACCTCCGCCGGTACAAGATCCGTCGCCGGTTGGGGAAACCATGCACGGTTTCCCGATGAAGCAAAGATGGAATCCAGGGCTGAAAACAGATCAAACAGAACCGGGGCGGAAGTTGAGGAGCTTACAAGTTCCGCCCGCCCTTCGCCGGAAGCGTTTCCTATCCAAACGCCCGCCGTCCAGGCGGGCGTGGTTCCCACAGCCCAGGCGTCGCGGTTGCCGTAACTGGTGCCGGTCTTCCAGGCAATGCGCCTTGACCCCGCGTATTCCTGCCAGTGGGCTTCTTCTCCCGGGCGGGTTACAAAGGTCAGCGCTTCCATTGTGAGCCATGCCGCGCCTTGAGAAATATCCATCCCGGAATTTCCCGCCCTGTAACCCGCGCCCCTGCCCGCAGCGCCGTCGGTAAAAAAACGGGAAGGGAAAAAAGACCCTCCGGGGTTCGGGGAACTCGCGCGACGGGCAAGCCCCGCGTACAAACCGGTAATTTCCCATAATTTCACCTCCGCGCCGCCCAGGATCAAAGGCAGTCCGTAATCTTCGCCTTTTCGGAACAGCGTAGTCATGCCGAGGCTTCGGAGCAGATCCGCAAAACGCGCGATTCCGTAAAGCCGCAAAGAACGCACTGCCGGAACATTGAGCGACCGCGCCAATGCTTCATCGGCCCTTACAATGCCCAGGTATGTGCGGGAATTGTTTTCCGTGCTGTAACTCCCCACCCTGGTAGGTATATCGCTTACAAGCGAGGCAGGAAGCATGTCACCTGAATCAAGCATGGCCGCGTAGAGAAACGGTTTTAAGATACTTCCGGAACTGCGCGGAGCCATCGCGATGTCAACCGCCGGAGCGTCGCCGGAAGCGACATTGCCGACATAAGCGAGGGTTTCCCCGCTTTGGGTGTCTAAAATGACGCAGGCGGCGTTTTTTATTCCACGTTCGGCAAAACGCAGCGACCAGCGTTCAAGGATCGCCACGGCGCGCTGCTGTGCTTCATAGTCAAGGGTGGTGACAAGCGAGAAACCTTTTTTGTAGAGAGGGTGTTTTTTGTTTTCCGAATTGAACTCTCCGGCGCCGCCTGCCTCGGTTACGATCCTGGCAAGCAGGTGCGGAGCAAAGACTGGCAGAGCAAGAGGCTCGCCGGGAATTTCTTCCAGGCGGGCAAGCATGAGGGTTTCTTCATCAAAAAGACCCTTTGCGCGCAAGCGGTCAAGCAGGGCGTCCCTCTTTTTCCGCAGCAGATCCCTGTTTCGTCCCGGGTGAATCAGCCCGGGACTGTTTGGCAGCACAGCCAAAGTCGCGGCTTCCGCCCAGGAAAGATCCGCGCCGGATCTGCCGAACCAACGCCAGGAAGCGGCCTCAATACCGACCACATTCGCGCCGAAGGGCGCATGGGCCGCGTAAAGACCGAGGATTTGATCCTTTGAATATGAAAGCTCCAACCTTACGGCAAGAAAGGCTTCAATAACTTTTTCAGCGACACCGCGTTTCCGCCCGCGTCCATTGTGAGTATTGTGAGCATGGCGGGAATTGCGGGCAAGGCGGATTGTCTGCATGGTTATCGTTGACCCGCCTGAAACAATCCTGCGCGCCCTCATGTTCTGAACAAAGGCCCGGCCCACGGAAAGAAAATCAACCCCCGGGTGTTTTCTGAAGCGTTTGTCTTCCGCCGCGGTAATGGCTTCGGCAAATTTACTGTTTACTGGCAGCGAAGCCTGAATCGGAAAACGCCACTGGCCGTCACGCGCAACCCTTGCGCCAAGGAGTTTTCCGCCGCGGTCGTAAAGCGCCGGCGAATAGTACGAAGAAAAAAGCGGCCGCGGCAGGGAGAAGATGAACAAAACGATTGGCGTCGCCAAAGCCAGGATGATGAGATATCTTTTTTTTCGCTTTATCATAAATATGCGCGACAAATTTATTGTCGGATGCTCAGTCCCCTTCCCATTTGATAATATGGCGCGATTACTTTTCCCGGCAACATTCAGTGGTAGTTCTGCATGTACGATCTGTGCGCGGGGGGGGACGGTGGGCAACCGCTGTTCCTACCGCAACCTTTATAACAACCCCGCTTTTTTTGTAAAGTCATTTTTTGAAATGCTTTTTTTGAAATGCATTGAAATTCCGATAATCATCATGCCAACTATTGATATGGCGATTATTATGTATGACAACATATGTAACAATCCGTATAATAAACCGGTTTCCAGTTTTTCATAGCGCACTAATCTTATCATTCCGCCAGTCTTGCTGCAATTTTCAAAAATTTCGTCATTATCTTCATTTGCAATTTCTATTTTATAGTTTCCTTTTCGCGGTAATTTAATTATCGAACCACTATAAAAATAGGTACGTGAAAATCCACCACCACCAGAATGCTGAAACTTTTTAATATGTTGAATATCTTCAAACTTTTTCTCTCCAATAATAGTAACTTTAAGCATACTATTGACTGGTGGTTGCGGAGGTATCCCACCCAAAATCTCACCTGACATTGGAATACTTAGACTCAGATCGAATTTCCCCCCACTTTCTATATGAAATGAAGAAGCTACTACAAGTCCAGCTCCAGGGAAAGGGAGATGAACTGGTGCCCAATTTTCAATGCTACCTCGTGTATAACTAAAACGAAGGCAGGCAATTCCAAGTATTAAAATTGCTAATACCGACCAGAATTGTATGTTTTTCATTCTTGCACCGATTTAAAAATAAAATCAATGAATATATATCGGTTAACAAGGTAGATTTTTCGAGAATCCTTTGGGTCTATTAGCAAGTTTCTATACACAGGATTTAAACTTATACTGTGCCAGTTTGCGCCGGCATCCAGGCTTTTGTAAATAATGTATTTATTGATCGTCATATCATATACGTTGCCATAAATAGTTTCTGGTTGATTTGGATCTATTTTTATATCATCTATTGTTCTGGTACATGGTTTTTCTTCCGATTCCGCATAACAAATAATCATGAAAAATGTCATACAAAACAAAACAATAGATCGAACAAACATATTTATTAATTCCCATTTTGTATACAAGACAAGCAAATTAAACAACTCTCAATCAAATCAGTCACACCTGTCCAAAACAGCGTAAAACCGCATAATCGTTGTTGATTCTACAGCACTTACATTCCTGAAAGCAACAATTTCAAGATGAGGTATTAGAGGACACGGAGCGCGTGGCGAGTCCTTACAGAGGGTTGTCGGTATTCGTGGAATATCTGAACCGAATTGGTTATAAGGAAGCAGTGAGGCGTCACATGCCGTTTCGTCTGACATCTCCTATCCCTTAACTTAGGGATCCGGGATAATTGTACGGGCGCGATAAATCGCGCCCGTTTTGTTTATTAAAACGCATGCGAGACGCATGCTATCCCATGTCACGCCGGCGAGGACGCCCGCGATCCCATGTCAAGGACGCCCGCGATCCCATGGCAGGACGCCCGCGATCCCATGTCAGGACGCCCGCGGTCCCATGGCAGGACGCCCGCTGTCACATGGCAACGCCGGTGGTCCCGTGTCCGAAACTTTTACGGCACGCACCCCAGTGACAGAATCCCCATGAAATGTCCAGTCGCGTAAGGTAATATATTGAGTTTACCCATACGGATATATGTAGAGGATTGAAATGCTTGACAATTTATCAAACAAACTGCAAAAGATACTCCGCAATCTGAGCGGGCAGGGACGGGTATCCGAACGGCATGTCGAGGAAATGGCGCGCGAAATCCGCAACGCCCTGCTCGACGCGGACGTCCATTTCAAAATCGCCAAAGAGTTCGTCGAACGGATTAAGAAAAAAGCGCTCGGCCAGGAAGTCATGGAGTCGCTGACGCCGGGCCAGCAGGTAATCCGCGTGGTGCGCGATGAACTGGTCGAACTGCTCGGCGGAGAACAATCGGAACTGCGGTTCGCAAAACAGCCGCCCGGTGTTTTCCTGATGGTCGGTTTGCAGGGATCCGGAAAAACCACAAGCACCGCGAAGCTTGCCCACTGGCTTTCAAAAAACAATCACTCGCCGTTGCTTGTGTCTGTGGACGTTTACCGCCCCGCGGCAATGGAACAGTTGCGGGTGCTGTGCGCCGACAATAATCTGAAATATTTCGACGATCCCGAAGATCTGGATCCTGTATCGCGCGCCGCGAAGGGGCTGCGATACGCGCGCAACGGCGGTTATGACGTGCTGCTTATCGATACCGCCGGGCGTCTGCATGTCGACGACGAAATGATGACGGAGCTTGAGCGCATCCGCGCGATCGCTCCTCCCGTGGAAACGCTGCTTGTTACCGACGCCATGACCGGGCAGGACGCCGTGCGCAGCGCGAAAGACTTTCATGAACGACTGGGATTGACCGGCGTAATTCTCACAAAAATGGACGGCGACGCCCGCGGCGGCGCGGCCCTGTCGATCAAGACGGTGACCGGACAGCCGGTCAAGTTCGTCGGGACAGGCGAAAAGGCCGACGCGCTTGAACCGTTTTTCCCGGATCGCCTGGCGGGACGCATTCTCGGCATGGGCGACGTGCTTTCGCTGATTGAAAAAGCCGAGGAGACGGTAGATAAAGAACAGGCTCTGGAAATGGCGGAAAAACTGCGCAATGACGAGTTTTCGCTCGACGATTTCCGGGATCAGTTGAAACAGATCAGGCAGATGGGGCCGCTCGACCAGATTCTCGGGATGCTGCCGAACATGGGCCCTCTGCGCGGCATGGGCCAGGTTAAGGTGGATGAAAAAGAACTGGTGCACATCGAGGCGATCATAGATTCCATGACGCCGCGTGAGCGCGAGAATCATCAGATACTGAACGGAAGCCGGAAAAAACGCATCTCACGCGGATGCGGCCGCCCGGTTTCAGAGATCAACCAGTTATTGAAGCAGTATGTGGAAGCCCGAAAGATGATGCGCAACCTGAGCCGTGGAATTATGCCGCGTATGATGCGCGGGATGCGTTTTCCAAAAATGTAGGGGCGTATTGAAACCGGCTTGATTGTATGACATAATCATCGGCATTTTAATCGTTTAGAGATTGCTAGGTGTATAGGAGGAGTTTTGCTTAGAATACGTTTGACGCGCATGGGCGCTAAAAAGAAGCCTTTTTACAGGGTAGTGGTATCGGAACAGAGGCAGAATCGCGACGGAAGCTTTGTGGAGATTCTTGGATATTACAATCCAAAAACAAATCCGCCCGCGGTTGAGCTGAAAATGGATAGAGTGCAGCACTGGTTGTCCTGCGGCGCGCAGCCTTCGGAAACGGTAAACTCTCTGATAAAAAAGGCGGCCGCCGCCGCGCCTGCATAACCGGCGCTGGTTGCGCCTCCCGGTTTAACCCGGATATTTGAGTGGTCTCGAAGGAAACGGATATGAAAAATCTGGTAGAAATGATTGCGAAGGCTCTTGTGGATAATCCGGATCAGGTTTCGGTGACCGAAGTTGACGGAGAGCAAACGGTAGTTCTTGAACTTCGGGTCGCTCCGCAGGATTTGGGCAAGGTAATCGGCAGACAGGGCAGAACCGCCCGATGCATCCGCACTCTTCTGGGCGCGGCGGGAATGAAACTCAAAAAGCGTTTCGTCCTGGAAATTCTGGAATAACACCCGTGAGTGAACCTTTTGTCGCCATAGCCCGGATTGCCCGCACAAGGGGGAATCGGGGTGAAGTCATGGCGGATCTTTACACGGACAATCCGGATCGCTTTGATGATCTGGACGAGGTGTGGCTGGAATTTGACGACGGCAGGCGTCAGTCCCGAACCTTAAAAAAACTTGAAGACGTCTGGGATCACAAGGGACGAAAAGTTCTGAAATTTGAAGGCGTGGACACGATCAGCGACGCGGAGGCATGGGTTGGCTGCTGGGTGATGGTTCCCGCCGATCAGGCTGTAAAGCTCCCCGAAGGGACTTATTTTAATCACGATCTTGTCGGGTGCGCCGTCGTCAGTCTTGACGGAACGCGGATAGGAACAGTGGAAGATGTTCTCGACATAGCGGATAATACGCAGCTCGTTGTTCGCGGAGGCGGCCGTGAGTTTCTGATCCCCGCGGTCAAGAGCATCTGCGTGGAAGTATCCATACCTGACAAGCGGATAATTATCGACCCGCCGGAAGGATTGATAGACCTCTAGGAAAATGTTGATTAAATGGTTGTGCGAGATGAAGCGCAAGGCGCACGGAGCGCAGAAGCTGAGACATACCAACAGGTAGTCGAGGTTTCGAGCACCGCGCAACGCAGCGATTCGCTCGCACAGCCATTTAATCAGCGTTTTCCAATGAGGGTTGATATTATAAGCGTATTTCCTGAGCTGTTTACGGGCGTGCTCGATTGCGGCATTATCCGCCGGGCGCGGTTGGCGGGACTTGTGGATATACGCCTGGTGAATCTGCGGGATTTCACCAATGACCGGCATCGTTCGGTCGATGATCGTCCTTACGGAGGCGGCGAGGGGATGGTTTTTATGCCCGGGCCGCTTTTTGACGCGGTGGAGTTTTGCCGCGCTTCCGAAGGGGGCGAAAGCGGAAAGGCCGTATTTCTGACCCCGCAGGGGCGTCTCTGGACGCAGGAAATGGCCGGGGAATTTGCGGCAATACCGCATCTTATTTTAATTTGCGGCAGATACGAAGGAGTTGATCAGCGGGTTATCGACCATCTCGTAGACATGGAAGTATCCATAGGGGACTTTATTCTTACGGGAGGAGAGATACCGGCGATGGTTCTTCTTGATTCCGTTGTACGGTTGCTTCCGGGAGCTTTGGGCTGCGGGGAGTCGGCGGTCAATGAAAGTTTTTCGACCGGGTTGCTGGATTATCCGCAGTATACCCGGCCGGCTGAGTATCGCGGATACGCAGTTCCGGAAGTGTTGCTTTCGGGCGATCACGCGAAGATTGAAAAATGGCGTAAAGAAAAGGCTTTGGAAAAAACCATAAGGGTAAGGCCGGAATTAATTTGTAATTTGTAAAACGTAAGGAGCGGCAGTCATGGATTTAATACGGGCAGTTGAAAGCTCGCAGATGAGAACCGATTTTCCCCACTTTCGTTCGGGCGATACGGTAAAAGTTCATGTGAAAATTAAAGAAGGCGATAAATATCGCATCCAGATATTTGAAGGAGTGATTATCGCCAGGAAGAATAACGGCATTTCTTCAACTTTTACGGTTCGCAAAGTATCGTCGGGATATGGCGTAGAACGTATTTTCCCTACTCATTCGCCGATCATTGAGAAGCTGGAAGTCGTAAAGAGCGGGAAAGTCCGGCGGGCTCGTCTGTATTATCTGCGCGGCCGCAGAGGCAAAGCCGCCCGGCTGAAGGAAATCGGAAGGGGCGAACGCAAAACAGCGTTTCCGCAAGCGGTGCCCGCAGGGGCGTAGCGCGCTACGCCTACGGCAACCGCAATATTCATGGGGCGCAGCACGCTGCTGCGCCCCTACAGGCGAGAAACATGCTGTATAAGGGAACATATCAGGCTTCACCTGCGTCTCCTACGGAAGATCATAAGTACGGTTCCCTGTTTATGCGGATTTTCCAGAGATTCGTTCACATCGCCGCCGGAATCATCCTGATTTGGCTTCCATGGACAGGTGCGTGGGAAAACAACCTGACGCTCTGGCTCTGGCCCCAGATCAAGCCGGTTGTACTCAACCCGTTCTTCAAAGGCGCCGTTATAGGTCTTGGGATCGACAATGTTCTTATAGGCATACACGATGTCATCCATGCGCTTTTTTCGCCCCAACGGCGTTTTTCCTAGATTTTATTACATAACCGACCGCCATTCCCTGCCCGTTCCGAACGAAGCCTCGTTATTACGCCGCGTCCGTAAAGCCATTGCCTGGGGCGTTGATTTCATCCAGATACGTGAAAAAGATCTGCCTGATCGCCGGCTATTCGATCTGACGCGCCGGATTGTGAAAATTGCGCGCGAAACGCCGCAGGCTTTACGCTGCCGCGTCATTGTAAACGGACGCGCGGACATCGCATTGGCGGCGGGCGCGGACGGCGTACATCTTGCTTCGTCCGGCATCGGGATTTCAGCAATCCGGGCCTGGGTTCCAAAAAATTTCATTGTCGGAGTATCGGTACACACAATGCGTGAGATTCGCGCCGCCAGCGCCGGGGATGTTGATTACATCCTTGTGGGTCATGTATTTCCAACGGCTTCAAAAGAAGGCATGGGCGCGGCGCTCGGCGTTGATTTCCTGCGCCGCGCCTGTCTTGAATCGCCCATGCCGGTTTTGGCTTTGGGCGGCATAACGGCGGATCGCATTCCCGCTGTTATGCAATCCGGCGCTATCGGCGTCGCCGGCATCAGCCTTTTCCAGAAAAATGATGAATTTGCCCGCTTGGGCAATCGCCGGACATTGAATCCGCCGCCGGGCGCGCGACAGATATATACCCTCCAGACATGTGAAAAGACATGATAGCCGCTAATACGAAATATGAAATATCCGGGAGCAAATCAATTTTACCGCTTGAAAGACATCCTGAAAGCCAGCATAATAAAGGTTTTTATTGCCTCTTTCGAATGAACCAAAGTGGCGACGTAGCTCAGACGGTTAGAGCGTGGGATTCATAACCCCAAGGTCGGTGGTTCGATCCCACCCGTCGCTACCAAAACCCAGTCCAAAGCAATCCAACACAGTCCAATATTTCCAATAAATACGCGCACCGCACTGTCAATCCGCCAACACTTCAAACCCAATAGCGACAATGACAACTTGAACACAATGCCCGCGCCAAGTTCTTCCCATCGCGCAAAGGTTGATTTTATTTTTGAATTGCGTAAGATTGCAAAGGAATTTCCGGAGCCATCCGCTGCGGCGGGGTTGGCATGGAAGAATTTTGCGGCGGTAAGAAATGATTTGGCTAATTAAATTTCTGAAAATATCTTCCGTTTTGTTTGCTTCCGTTGTGTTTCTTTCCTGTTCCCGCCCTTCTGAAAGAGAAGGCGGGCATACGGCGTCCATGCAGATAAAAGGCTCCGACACGATAGTCAACCTCATTCAGGTCTGGGCCGAGAACGTCGTCGAAAGCAACCCCTCATACAATATCGGCGTTACAGGCGGCGGTTCAGGCACCGGCTTTGCCGCGCTGATAAATAAAACCTGCGATATAGCGATGTCGTCCAGAAAAATAGAGGAAAAAGAACTGGAAAAGGCGGCGGAAAACGACATAAACCCCGTTGAATACATGATAGGTCTTGACGGCCTGGCGATACTCATAAACAAAAACAACCCGGTAAAAGATCTGACGCTGGAACAGTTGCGTGGTATTTTCATGGCAAAAATCACGAACTGGAAAGAAGTTGGCGGAGAAGACAGGAAAATAGTCATTCTTTCCCGTGAAAGCAATTCCGGCACGCATATGTTTTTTAAAGAGCATGTTTTAAGGCATGACGACAAAAAATCGAAAGATGAATTCGCGCCGAGTTCGCTGCTTATGCCTTCGTCGCAGGCGATATACGATGAAGTCTCACAAAACCCCCATGCTTTGGGTTATGTCGGGATGGGCTATATCAACGACGAAGTTAAAGCCGTTTCAGTCGCGGTGGACGAAAACAGCGATTATTTTTATCCAAATTCAGACAACGTAATAACGGGAAAATATCCAATATCGAGGCCCTTGTATCTTTACACCAACGGAGAGCCGCTGGGTGTTGTTGAGGAATTTATAAACTACGCTTTATCCGATGAAGGACAAAAAATCGTCGAAGAAACAGATTTTGTGCCGCTTACCAAAAATGGCGGGCAAGGCGAATAATGCGAAAAACAATTGATTCAATAATAGAAACCATAATTTTTATCTGCGGCATGCTGTCCGTAGTTTTTGTCGTGCTGATATTCGGTTTTTTGCTGATAGAAGGATTTGCTTTTTTTAAGGAATTCGGCGTAATAAGCTTTATTACGGGAGAGCTGTGGTATCCCGCTTCCGATCCTCCGCAATTCGGCATACTCCCCTTAATCGTCGGATCGCTTTTAGTAACCGCGGGCGCGTGCGTAATAGCGGTTCCGATAGGCGTTATGTCGGCGTTATACATTTCTGAAATCGCCCCTAAAGGCGTAAGAGACGTGTTGAAATCCTTTGTAGAGCTTATGGCGGCTGTTCCGAGCGTTGTTATCGGTTTTGTCGGCATGGTTACGCTTGTGCCGCTTGTACGGAATGTATTTAACGTTCCAACGGGATTGACCGCTTTTTCCGGATCGGTGATGCTCGCGTTTATGGCAATGCCGACTATCGTTACCATATCAGAAGACGCCATACGCTCGGTTCCGTGGTCGTATAAGGAAGGCGCCCTGGCACTGGGCGCTACAAAATGGCAGACAATACACCGCATAGTTTTAAAGGCCGCGATGCCCGGTATTATCGCCGCTATAATGCTCGGCATAGGGCGCGTTGTCGGAGAAACCATGGCGGTGATGATGATAACCGGAAATGCCGCCCATATACCGAATTCCATTTTTGAGCCTGTAAGAACGATGACGGCGACAATCGCGGCTGAAATGGGTGAAACGGTAAGAGGCGGAATGCACTACAGGTCGCTTTTTGCCATTGGGCTTGTTCTGTTTATCATTACGTTTATAGTAAATTTCGTAGCGGATTTGTTTTTGGGAAAAGCCAGAAAATAAATGATAAATATGACCCCTAAATTATCGCAGAAAGTCGCGTATTCGGTTTTATTCTGCGCTACGATACTCGCCATTATCCCGGTATCCATCATCATTTTTATTATTATAAAAAACGGGGCGTCGGCCATAACCTGGGAATTTCTGACATCCATGCCAAAAGACGGCATGCGGGGCGGGGGCATTCTTCCGGCCATAGCGGGAACGCTCTCGATAGTCCTGTGCGCCATTGCGGTAACTCTGCCGATAGGCGTTTGCGCGGCAATATATTTAAACGAGTACGCGAAAGACAACCTGCTTACGAGAATAATAAAACTCGCCATCGTGAATCTCGCCGGCGTTCCATCGGTGGTCTACGGTTTATTCGGGCTTGGCATTTTCGTAATGTTTTTAAAATTCGGCGTTTCGATTGTCGCGGGAGCATTGACTTTATCCATAATGGAATTGCCTGTAATAATAACCACGGCCAGGGGCGCGCTGAACAGCGTGCCATATTCTTTCCGGGAGGCGAGCCTGTCTTTAGGCGTAAGCCGCTGGCAAACCATTAGATATGTTGTTTTACCGAACGCTTTGCCCGGCATTTTGACGGGCGCGATTTTAAGCATCGCGAGAATTTCAGGCGAAACTGCGCCGATAATGTTTACCGCGGCCGCCTTTTATGTTCCGCATCTTCCGCAATCCGCTTTCGATCAGGTCATGGCGCTGCCTTACCACTTGTATATTATTTCAACCCAGATACCGAATATGCCTAAAAACATAATTTTTGGAACGGCTCTGGTTTTGTTGATGATGGTTCTGTCGATGAGTTTATTGGCGATAATAGCCAGGATATACTTCAGAAAGCACAGGAAATGGTAGTATTTGCGCAACAACCATTGGCGAGAATTAATTCTCGCCAATGGTTGTTGTTCTCTTTTTTGCCTCACTGAGTACCGGGCAAATACAAATAGTTGTATGGAATTGGCAGCTAAATAACGGTTTTGAGGAAATGCGGAATAAAATAAGAGTTGAAAATTTAAGCTGCTTTTACGGCGGGCAATGCGTTCTGGAATCATTGAATATCAATGTTATCGAAAACGAAATACTGACTATTATCGGCCCGGCAAACAGCGGAAAAACCACTTTTTTGAGAACGCTTAACAGGATGAGCGACCTGGACGCGAATTATTCGCGCAAGGGCGCGATATTTCTTGGCGACGATAACATTTTCAATATGAACATGGAAAAACTCCGCAAGCGCGTCGGAATGCTTTTTGCCATGCCTATACCTTTGCCGATGACCATCTATGAAAATATCGTCTACGCGCCTAAAAGACTTGGCATTGCCAATAAAAAGAGCGAACAGTGCGCGGTTGTGGAGCAGGCTTTAAAAGACGCTTCGCTGTGGGACGAAGTAAAAGACAGGCTTGATTCCTCGGCGATGAAACTGTCGGGCGGGCAGCAGCAGAGGCTTTGCATAGCGAGAATCCTTGCCATAAACCCCGAAGTTATTTTGTTTGACGAGCCCTGCTCGGGGCTTGACCCGATTTCGACGGCGAAAGTCGAGGAATCCATGATGGAATTGAAGGAAAAATATACGATCGTCCTTGTGACGAACAACGTAAAGCAGGCTTCAAGAGTCGGAAGCAGAACGGCGTTTTTCCTTATGGGAAAACTTGTCGAAATCGATAAAACTGAAACGATGTTTGTTTCGCCGAAAAATAAGCAAACGGAAGATTATATAACCGGAAGATTTGGGTAAAACAATAATGAAGCGTGCCTAAGGTATGCAGCATATCAACTCGGGGCAATGTAGGGGCGTAGCGTGCTACGCCCTGTCTTTGCGCCTTTGCCTTGGGTATGTGAATACAAATACAAAGCCGCCCTCTGAAGGGCAAGGTAATATGTCAAAATCGTCGGTAAAAATAGAGATTAAAAATTTTAATCTGTGGTATACGGATTTTCACGCTCTCAAGGACGTGAATATCAGTATTGAGGAAAAACGCATAACCGCGATGATAGGCCCTTCGGGGTGCGGCAAATCCACTCTTTTACGCGCCATAAACAGAATAAACGATACGATTGAAGGAGTGCGCGTAAACGGCGAAATTACCGTCGACGGCGAAAATATCTATAGTGAAAACACCGATATAGACCTTTTGAGAAGAAACGTCGGCATGGTTTTTCAGCGGCCCAATCCTTTCCCGATTTCAATTTATGAAAACGTGGCTTTCGGGCTTAGAGTCAACAGAATCGCGTCCGGTAAAAGCGTTATCGACGAAACAGTCCGGCAAAGCCTTGAATCCGTTCTGCTTTGGGACGACATAAAACATAAACTGAAAAAATCGGCTCTCACGCTTACTCTGGAGCAGCAGCAACGGCTTTGCATAGCGAGGGTTATCGCGGTAAAACCGCAGGTTATTCTTCTGGACGAGCCATGTTCGTCTCTCGACCCTGTCGCCACGCAGAGAATAGAAGAGCTGATGATGCAGCTCAAGGACACATACACCATAGTTATAGTAACGCACAACATGCAGCAGGCTGCGAGAGTTTCCAGCGATACCGCGTTTATGCTGCTCGGCGAACTTATAGAATTCAACGAAACCGGGAAGATATTTACAAATCCCGCCATGAAGGCAACGGACGATTACGTGAGCGGGCGATTTGGCTAGGGGGCGATATGAGACATTTTGATGTGGAAATGAACGATCTGAAGAAACGCCTCATGGATATGAGCGGCCTTGTTCAGGATATGATAAAAGCCTCGATCGACGGGCTTGTGAACAGAGATTTGGAATTATTCAACACGGTTTTTTCCCTGGAAAAGGAAGTCAATATCCAGGAAATAGTTATTGACGATAAATGCCTGAAGCTTATAGCTTTAAACCAGCCCGTCAGCGTGGATTTGCGTTTTATAACATCCGCAATGAAAATCAACAGCGACCTGGAAAGAATGGGCGACGAAGCCGTTAATATAAGCAAAGGGTCCGTCGATTTGCTGAAATATCCGGAACTTAAACCTCTTATTGATATTCCAAAAATGTCGGACATAGTCCAGCAGATGGTGGCCGACAGCATCAGGGCTTTTAACACTACCGATGTCGAACTTGCCAAAGCCGTGCTCATTAAAGACGACGAAGCCGATGATTTGCAAAAGAGGGTTATCTCTGATCTTAAAGATTTCATGGTCAAATCGTCCGACTTTGAAACTATTCAAAGAGCGGTGGATTTAATATTCGTAGCGCGAAGCCTTGAAAGAATCGGCGACCACGCGACCAATATCAGCGAGGATGTGATTTTCATGGTTCACGGCAAGGATGTAAGGCACCCAAGAGCGCACGTATTCAAGACGGAATAAAATTTAAACTCCCCAGGCGCCGCTTATCTGGATGTTCGCGCCGTTCACGTAACGCGCTTCATCCGACAGAAGCCAGAGGACGGCAGACACGACGTCGTCGGGACTTCCCATATAACCTGCGGGGATGTTTTTGAACGACTGCGCCAGTTCTTCCGGTGGAACCCCGCCTGAGTCGATAAATCCCGGCGAAATGACATTAGCCGTAACGCCATGCGGGGCAAGCGCCTTGGCAAGCGAACGCGTCAACACAATCACGCCAGCCTTTGCGATATAGTGGGCCGTCACATACGGTTGCGCCGTCTGCTGTTCGGCGTTCACCATGCCGAAATTGACAATTCGCCCGCATCCGCGCCGCATGAATCCAGGTGACGCCGCACGGCACAGATAAAAAACCGGATGCAGGTTAATATCAAACATGGAACACCAGTCTTCGGCGGTCTCTTCGAGCAGCGGAGCGCGGCGGTACGCGCCGACGCAGTTGATAAGCGCGTCAATGCCGCCGAAGCGTTTTTCCGTATCCCTGACCAGTTTTTCCGCCGCGGCGGGGTCGGATACATCCGCCCGCGTTATCCACGCGGGCGCGTTCATGGCTTTAAGCTCTTTACGCAGGACATCGGCCGCGCTGCCGCTTTTTTTATAACAGGCGGCGACAGCCCAGCCTTCGGCGGCAAGCCTTAGCGTCAGCGCACGGCCTATTCCGCGAGCGCCGCCCGGAATCAGCGCCGTTTTCCGCGCGTCCGCCGCTGTTTTACTTGATACTGTTCGCAATGTCGTCAACCCGGTTACGTAAACGCTGATTAATAGTCTGCGTGTCAAGGGCGTAGCACGCTACGCCCCTACCGTTAATTGAAATGCGGATTGTCGGGCTTCAGATGCTCGAATCTGCGTATGATACCGAGCGTCTCGATCTGCTGCTGCAGGATGGCGCTCAGGACGTCGCACCTCTGGAAGGCATCGTCCATTTCAAGCAAGCCCTGTTTTTGCTCGGTGGTAATATTCAGCGTCGTCGCAACGGTATTGACGAGCAATTCGAAATCCATCTTCGGCATGGCTCTGCCGATATCCCCGTTTCCATCGGTCGCCAGTTCCACAAAACGCGCGAAAAGCCCGCTGATGCGGTCGTGCCGGGCAATAAGCGCGTCTGAACATTCATTGCGGTTGATGTCCGGTACATTTTCCACTTCCACCATCAGATAGGGAAACTGCTGCGTTTCTCTGACAATCCTGACGCGGCGCAGTCCCACGACCATGATGTCGTAATCCCCGTCCTCAAGTTCCTCAAATGTTTCAATGCGCCCCAGGCAGGCGATTTCGTGTACGCTTTCGATGCCCGCATACTCGTCTTCAACCTCTTTGTGCAAAAGGGCGATCACCAGTTTTCTGTCTCCGTCCATGGCGTCCCTGACCAGCGCCTGATGGTGTTTCTCGAATACATGGACAGGTATTGGAGTTTTTGGAAACAGCACGGCGTTGGACAAAGGAAAAAGTGGTGTAATCATATATAATAATCTACATTTTAAATTCGTTTAAAGTTTTCTGTAATTCTTCGGAAATATCGGCAAGATCCTTTGAAGAATTCTGTATTAAGCCGGCGCTCTGAGATGACTCGCGCGCGATTTCGCTCAACGAACCTATGTCTTTTGCCATGCCGGTCGCGCTCCTTGCCGCTTCTCCGGCGTTGAGGCTTACGTTGTTCGCGCCGTTTGCCACATCGCCTATGGCGCTGGAAACCCGTTTTGCGCCTGTATTGGCCTGCGCCACATTATGCGATATTTCATTGCTTGTCCTTGTTTGCTGATCGACATGGCTTGATATAGTTTCAACCGACTGGTTGATTCTCGCTATAATGTCCGAAACATCGCGAATAACCTGAACGGCGTTATTTGTGCCGCTCTGAATGTGCTCTATGCGGCGGGCTATATCATCCGCGGACTGTGCGCTCTGGTTGGCGAGTTCTTTTATTTCGCCCGCCACAACCGCAAACCCTTTGCCCGCCTCGCCCGCGCTTGCCGCTTCAATGGTGGCGTTTAACGCAAGCAGATTAGTTTTATCGGCTATCTTTTTAATAACATCGGTTACCTGCCCTATTTCTTTGGCGGCGACTCCGAGATCGTTCATTACGCCTGTAGCGTCTGTCGCTTTGTCTTTAGCCTCCGTTACGACCTTGCTGACTTCGACCGTGTTGTTCGCAATCTCGCTTATGCTTGCGGTCATTTCATCTATCGCGTTTGTTATGGTGTCCATATTCACGCTCATTTCCTCCGCGGCGCCGGCGACTTCGTTGGCATTCATGCTCGCCTGTTCGGCGCCGCATGCCATTGCCTCTATATTGGTCGTCATCTGATCTGTCGTCTCGGCGAAGGCATTGGATTTGCTGACCGTAAAATCCGCCGAATTTGTCAACTGCGTCGCCGTAAAATGCAAATCCTGTGAATTTTTGAGTAAATTGCCTGCCGTGCCTTTCGTAGTCACAACAAACGCGCGCAGCTTTTCAATGAACTTATTAAAATGAACGGACATATTGGCGATTTCATCGTCGCCGGACACGTCAAGGCGAATTCTTAAATTCCCGTTACTGGCCGTATCCACGGCTTCTATTGTCTTTTTGATTCTTCCGCTTATGCGCGAGCCTACTAAAATAGAAGTAATTACGGCAATAATGATAAAAGCGCTTATAATGGCCAGCATCCCCGCGAGCGAGTAGTCGTCGAGAGCGTCAAGAGAGCCTGTTGAAACCAGAAACCAGTTTGTATTCTGAACCGGCGCGGAAACGGCATATTCCTTTTTTCCAAAAATAACGGACGCTGTATTTCTCAAAAGCTGGTCCTGTGAAAATTCAGAAGCATTCAAATCCTGAAAAATGCTTCTTTTCATAATCGCGCCCTGATCCGAATGAGTTATATACATGCCTCTCGCGTCAACCAGGAATGAGCTGCCGTCGTCCGTTACCTTGTGAGAATTGACTATCCTTGTCAGTTCCGTCAAAAACACATCTACCCCGGTCACTCCCTTTATTCTTCCGTTGTCGTCCTTAACCGGCTGTACGACCGATATGCACAATTCGCCCGTGCTGGAATCAATATACGGATCGGTTATGCTCGGCCTGTCCGGATTTTCAATCCCCTGAATAAACCAGGGCCTTTTAATCTGATCCCAGTCGGCGCTCGTCGAATAAGGTTCCCAATCCGTCGCCGTTACAAAATAACCGCCGTCAAAACGGGAAACCGCCGTGCCGTAATAAAGTTCAAAAGCCGACCGGTTTGCCGGCAGCATTCTGACAAAAGCCTCTCTATTGTGCTCCCTGCCTGAATATGACGCTTCAATGCCCGCGTAAACGGCCAAATCAATAGCTTTTGTAAGTTCTATCTGAACGTCGGCATTTAAGTAATCAATGGTTTGTCTCGCCAGTTGTTCCAGATTATACATGTTCGCTTTTTTGGAATTTGTCGTGAAAGCGACCAGAAAGGCGGCGGAAACCGCCAGCACAAGTCCTATAGACAGGGCCTGTATCTTAAAAGATATGGAATGAATGCGAGAATATGTGTGTATCATTTTTTCTCCTTTGTTAAGAGTCAATTTGTTACTTATCGTCCAAGAACGGAGAGTGTATAGAGAAAAATAAATTACCGGTTGCCAGTTTGCGACAGAAGTTGCACACTTATAAGCTCACTGTCTATCATTTCGCCGGTGAACAACCGACGACTGATTATTGTGGAAGCACTGATAAACGGTTTCCGGGAGGCTTCATGTCCGATAAGACAATGTCTCGTAAAGCAAAGATCCTGATTTTTGCCGTATCTTTTGTAATCCTGCTGTATGGCGCGTCCGCCGCGTTCTTTGCAAAGGAAGCTTATAAGGAACTGGCCATCTTCATGGACGTCATACAGAAGATCCGCGACGAATATGTCGAGGTTCCCGATATGGATAAAGTCCATGACGGCGCCATGCGCGGACTTTTCGACGCGCTTGATCCCTACAGCACTTTCCTGACGCGCGAGCAGTTTGACGAATTCGAAAAGCGGAACACCGCGGGTTCCGTCGGCGCCGGAATGGTCGTTTCCAAACGATCGGATGTTGTTTACGTGGTCTCGGTTCAGGAACAGGGGGCGGCGGATAAAGCCGGTATCCGCTCCGGTGATTACCTGCTTTCGGTGAACGGCGAAGAAATTCACAATAAGGGCCTGTTTGAAGTAAACAACCTTCTTCATGGCGCGCCGGGAACCAGTGTAAAACTTACGGTTTTCCGTGAAAGCCAGCAGACGAGCCCGCAAGATATCGAGCTGACGCTTCATGAACCGGTTTCCGCGCAGGTGACATCCAGGATGATTGACGGGAACATAGGTTATCTTCGAATCGCTTCTCTGAAAAGCGCTCATGTGGAACAAGCGAAGGTTAATCTGAAAACGCTCATTTCCGCCGGCGCTGAAAAGATTTTGCTCGATCTGCGCAGTTGCGCGGAAGGAGACCCTGTCGGAGGAGCCGAAGCGGCAAATTTCTTTTTAAAGGAAGGTGTCATTTATTTCAGCCAGGATCGCAACGGAGTAAAACTTGACGTTGTCACCGCTTCACCGGAAAAATTTCTAACCGATCTGCCCATGGCGCTGTTGATCAACAGGGCGACGGCCGGCGCGGCGGAAATAATAGCCGGGGCGCTCAAGGATCACAAACGAGCCGGTATTATAGGCGAAAAAACCTTTGGAGTCGGGGCGTCACAAAAGACTATCAAACTTAAAAGCGGCGCGGCGCTTATTCTTTCCACGGCGAAATACGTCACGCCTGGCGGCGGGATTATTCAGGCCGATATGGCGCGCAACTCAGGGATTGAGCCGGATTTTGAGTCTCCCGATACATCGACGCGACAGGATTTAGCGGTTGAATCTTATTACGATTATGATGAAGGAGACGACGATAAATACCGGAAGATACAGGAAAAGATAAAGCAGATTCAGCTTGATAAAGCTTTGGAAGTTCTATCGGGCATGGAAAGTTCCGCGGAACCTCTGAAAAAAGCCGCGTAAAGTTTGTCATGCGAATGATTGGAATTTTGGGAGGAATGGGGCCGGAAGCCACTCTCGACCTGTATCGGCATATTATAAACCTCACCCCGGCGTCAAGGGACCAGGATCATTTTCGAGTTCTCATTTATTCGAACCCTAAAATACCGGATCGGACACTGGCGATAGCCGCCGGCGGAGAAAGCCCGCTTGACGCTCTGCTGGAATCAGCACGCCTGCTGGAGTCCGCCGGAGCGTCCATTATCGCCATGCCGTGCAATGCCGCTCATCTCTACCTTGAACAACTGCGCGCGGCGGTCGGCATCCCTGTTCTCGACATGATAGCGGAAACCTGCGGCGCGCTCAAAAGACGGCTTCCGGAAGCCGGAACCGTCGGGTTGCTTGCATCCGACGGAACCGTACAAAGCAGGATCTATCACCGGGCGCTCGAAACCGAAGGGGTAACGATTCTTCTACCGGACGAATCTGACCAGGCGTTCCTGCAATCGGCTATTGCGGAGGTCAAGGCGGGCAAACACAGTGAAGAAACCCGCAAAAAGCTGCTCATTATCGGAACGCGCCTGATTGAGGCGGGCGCGCGGGCAATAATTCTTGGATGTACTGAAATTCCGCTGGTTTTTGATTCCGGCGCCTTCCCTTATTGCAGCCTGAATTCAACCTTTATCCTTGCCGAAGCCGCCGTCAATGCCGTCAACACCGTTGGAACCTGTGACAACTGATTTTTGCCTGTTTTGGAAAAAATCGGTGATGGCGGCCAAAAGACCGGAAACTGTATGATCGGCGGGAATAATTTCCGCTGATTTTCCTTCTGATTCAAGCGCGGCTGCCGTAATAGGGCCTATGGCGGCTGCGACGGCCTCACGCAGAAAACGCCGCGCCGTAGTTTCGCCAACCGCCGCGGCTGCGGTTTTAAGAAAATTTCGCGTCGCCTTCGCGCTTGTGAATACAATCAAATCTGGAGTTTCATTTCGCAGGCGGGCGGACAGTTTGGCGTCAGGCTCAGGCCGGACAGTCTGATAGCATGGAATGGTCTCAACGCGGCATCCCGCGGATTTTAGCGCCTCGGGCAAAAATTCCCTGGCCTCAAGCGCGCGCGGAATCAGAACGCCGATGCCTCGCAGATTTTTCGCGCCTCCATAATATTGCTCCATGGATTTCATTACCCCTTCGGCTGTAAATTCATCGGCCGTGAGGGTAATAGTAAAACCGTGTTTTTCCGCGGCATCCGCGGTAGCTGGACCTATCGCGCAGATTTTCGGCAAGCCTGCCGCTTTACGCGTGGATCTATTCAGATGATCCGCGAAAAACGAAACGCCCCAGGCGCTCGTAAAAATAACCCAATCGTACTTATTGATATTCGCAATCGCGCTGTCAAGCGCCGCGTTGTTTTCGATCTTTTTCGCTTCAAGAACGGCGATTGCGAGTACGTCGGCTCCAAGCGCCCGAATGCCGGTGGCAAGTTCCGGCAGTAATTTCGCGCTTGCCGCGACAAACACCGTTTTCCCTGAAAGTATTTCCCTGGAAGCAAACCTTTTTTCAGCGCCGGAACTCATCCAGAATCTCCCGTCCGCCTGCGGCAAGAATCCGTTTGGCAAGCGCCGCGCATATCTCTTCGCTTTTTTCCGGATCTCCGGAGGCTTTGTCGCGTACAACGCGCTTTCCGTCCGGCGATGCCGCAAGCGCGTCCATTTCGAGCGCATTGTTTCTCACGCAGGCGTAAACCGCGATAGGAACGTTGCATCCGCCCCCAAGCCGTTCGAGAAAATCACGCTCCGCCGTGACAGCCAGCGCCGTTTTGGGGTGATGGAGTTTTTCCACAATTTCATTTGTGAAGGCGTCGTCCACGCGGACTTCTACGGCAAGCGCACCCTGGCCGGGCGCGGGAAGCATTTCATCATATGAGAGCGTATATGATATCCGATCCTGCAATCCGAGCCTGCAAAGGCCGGCCACGGCCAAAGCGACGGCGTCGTACTCCCCGTTTTCCATTTTTTGGATGCGCGTATCGACATTGCCTCGTATATCCATAATACGCAGGTCGGGCCGCAATGCCAAAAGCTGCGCCTGCCGGCGAAAACTGCCGGTTCCGACACGGGCGCCCGCTGGAAGTTCGCCGATCTTTAATTTTTGACTTTTAGTTTTTGATCCGGTTGTTTCGTTTTGAACATTTTTGCTGATAATCAGCGCGTCACGGGCGTCTTCACGTTCGGGAATCGCCGCTACGCGGAGCCCGTCAGAAATGGCGGTCGGCACATCTTTCATGCTGTGCACTGCCAGGTCTATTTCACCCCGCGAAAGGGCATATTCAAGCTCTTTGACAAAAACGCCCGCGCCGCCTGACGTGCGCAAAGAAGTAACGACGTCTTTATCGGCGGAGGTTTTAATGATTTCTATACGCGTTTCAATTTCGGGCGCGATCCGCCGGATCGCGGCCTGGATAAATTTCGTCTGGGTCAGCGCGAGCCGGCTGCCGCGCGACCCGATCACCAGAACAGAACGCCTGTTTCCCTTGTTCATCTTGCTTAGCGGTGTGAAGAAATCGGCATACACAGGCAGATACTAAAAGAGACGGGGCGCGCCCCCGTCTCTTTTAGTATCTGCCTGCGTATGCCCGCGTAAATTACAGCATGACCACGTAAACCAGCGTCTGGTTGACAAGCTGGTACGCAATCTCGCCGAATGTGATAGGCCCATAGAAATGCTGCACCTGCTTGCCTTCCAATTCGCCGTACAAAAAGTTCAAAATACAGTTGCATGAAAAAACGGCTTTCGCGTTTTTAAAGCTTTTCAACTGTTCCTCAAACTCTTTTGCGTAATCGCCGATTTTATTCGCGAACTGGTATTTGATGTTCTTAAATACGGGCGCGTAGGTATGAACTTTTCCGTTTACAATCTGCTTGAACGACACGTTTATGCCAGCGCCGAAATAAGATCCTATCAGCGGCAATTTTGTGTCTATGCCGTTTTGGGAAAGGTAGTCCGCTAATACGACTTCCCTGCCGTCAACGAGACATTTGTCAATAATGAAGCCTTCTTCGGAAAATTCTATTATCGGGCTTTCTTCGTTTGGGGAGAAGATATTGACTATTCCGATGCTTACAACCTGGCTGCCGGGCGTCTGTATGTGAAGCGCGACAGCTTTTGAATTGCTGCTTTCCGTGGTTTTGCCGTTTACGGCCACGGGAGTCTGGCCTTCCTTTGACAAATTAAACCCGGCAATCCAGCCGACGATATTTTTTGCGAACATCCCGTTAAATCCGGCCGCTTTCGCCGCGTAAACTCTATGAACTTCACTGTCGAATGGAAGGATTGCTATGGTGAATCCGTTTTCAAAGGCGTCATCGGTAATATTTTCAATATTTTTTTCGTCGTATGAAGCAATTTTGCAATTGTCATAAGGTATTTCGGCGACAAACAGTTTTTCGTCCGTCACAATGCCGCCGTCCTGGCTCATAAAGTATTCCGTGGAACCACCGATCCAGTTGCCGCTCGGAAGTTTTTTAAGTAAATCTTCGTTGCCGGAAACGTGCAACCATTTTCCGGAATTAATCATGTCGGATGTTTCATTCAATGTTTTCAGCACGGGCGGTTCTCCTCGTTATTTTACAAACAATTCGTAGTCATTTTTCATGATGGGTTTATATTTCGTCAGAAAGGCGTTTATTTCTTTTGCGCATTCCTGCAAAACAGCGGTGGTCGAATTGTTTTTGTAAGTCCACATCAAGCGGGTTATAAGCAAGCTGAAACCGAACTGTGTAAACTTGCGTTCGGCGTTTCCTTCAAGAACATTTTTGACCTGCTCGTCTGTTACTACCATTTTGTCACCTCATTTTTCAGGCAGGACACCCCCAAATTTATAAATGTAGAGCAGATGGAACGCCCGGCACATAAGTTGAAGCATAACTTAACGGGGCGGGAAAAACAAGCATTATACACATATATGTTACCTCAACGCTTCGATGTGCGCGCGCATCTGGGATGCCATATTCGGACCGTAGCCCGTCTGGATGTGACGCACGATGCCGGACCGGTCAATAAGAAATTGCATTGGAATCGCGTATGCCCCGTAGGCGGCGCTGACCGTCCCTTTTTCGTCGAACAGTATCCGCGCGCTGATCGCCTGCTCAAGCGCGTATTTTTCAACGACATTTTTGGGTTCCCGCAGATTTACCGCCAGGAGAACCATGTCGTCCGGATATTCCTTCGACAGTTTTTCGACCACGGGCATGGTCATCCGACATGGGGCGCACCATGTAGCCCAGAAATCAATCAGAACTATTTTTCCATTGAATTTTTCCAGAGAGATTTCCATGCCATCCATATCCGGCAGCTTGAAGGAGGGCGCCGGCCGGCCGATATTGACCATCGTTTCCGGGCTATAAAAGCATGACGACAGCGCCCCGAAAGAAAAAACCAGAATAACGCACGCAATGATATTTTTCCCTGATGTCACGTAAACAGCCCTCCAAACGGGTAAAAGTATACCACTCCGGCCGGGATGTTTCATAGCGGCCCTCTGCCGGGAAAATCCCGTCTGCAAAATTTTGTTGCGTTACGCCGGAAAAACCATATTATAAGAAGGTTTTGAGAATGATTCCGCATTTTTTATATTGAAAAGGAAGCGCTGATAGAAATGAAAATACGTCATATTATTGTTATTGCATCAATTCTGGCCATATTACTCGCCTCGGCGCCGCCAGGATTCGCCGAGCAGCAGACCTACAAGGTTGTCAAGGGCGACTCGCTTTCCAAGATCGGCAAGATGTTTAATACGACGCCGGAAGCGCTTAAAGCGCTTAACGGCCTAAAAAACGACAAGCTCATCATAGGTCAGATTATAAAAATTACGGCGGAACAACCCGATGCCGCTGTAAAAACGGTTGAAGAACCTGCCGTTGAGGTTTCCACAAAAACCGCCGTCAATACGAACGATTCGGAACAGCCGCAAACTCAGACGCCTCAACAGGCCCAGCAAACCCAGCAAACCCAGCAAACCCAGCAAGCTCGGAAAGAAACGCAAACCTATACGGTGCGCAACGGGGACACTCTTTCAGGCATCGCGCAATCTTTTAGTATCAAACTCAGCGAGCTTACCGCCGCAAACAAAATCAGCAATAAAAACAAGCTTAAAATCGGACAGGTTTTAACTATTCCAGGCGATAACAAATCCGCAAGTGCTGCGCCTGCGCCTGCCGCTAAAACGCCCGCGCCCACGGATGAAATATCGGCGCCTGCGGCAGCGCAGGCGGTTAACCCGCCGGCGACTCAGGATTCCGCGAAAACCGCCGTCAATGCGGACAATTCTAAACAGCCGCAAACTCAACAAGTTCAGCCGCCTCAACAGGCCCAGCAGGCCCGGAAAGAGACGCAAACCTATACTGTGCGCAACGGTGACACTCTTTCAGGCATTGCAAAATCCTTCAATCTCAAACTCAACGATCTTACCGCCGCAAACAAAATCAGCAATAAAAACAAGCTTAAAATCGGACAGGTTTTAACCATTCCAGGCGATAACAAATCCGCAAGTGCTGCACCTGCGCCTGCGGCTAAAACGCCTGCGCCCGCAGATGAAACGTCGGCGCCCGCGGCCGCCGTCATGCGTTTGGCAAATCAGACGAATCAGACGAATCAAAAAGCGGAAACGGCAAGCGATGAAGACCTGACCGCAAGAGACCGCCTGGTAGAAGCCGGGTTTAATATGCTGGGCGTGCGCTACCGTTTCGGCGGAACATCGGAAAAGACAGGTTTCGACTGTTCAGGGCTGGTAAAGAATCTTTTCGAGAAATTCAACCTCACACTCCCGCGTTCATCCCGCGATCAGTATAAGCAGGGGGAAAAAGTGGCAAAGGAAGATCTGCAGAAGGGAGACCTCGTATTTTTCTCTTCCGGAGGCAAAACACCGACTCATGTGGGCATTTATATGGGCGACAATCAATTCCTGCACGCCGCGAGCAGAGCCAAAAAAGTTGTAATCAGCGATCTGGGCATAACCTGGTACGATCTTCGATATATCGGCGCGCGCCGCATTATGGAACTTTGGTGGGGGGATGCAAAAACACAGTCGGACAATTCGTCCATTGACTGGACACATCAGTTGTTGAACGCATGGGAAGAAACTCAAATACCGCTGAACAACGCGCAGCCTGAAGAGCTTGCCGTACCTTTTCAAAAGTATGACGCAACTTATAATAAAAGGTTTGTAGCGTCCGCTATTGATTAATCTATGAACCCAAAAAACAGAAAACAGGCGGTTCTTGGCGTGGATATAGGGGGGACTACGGCCAAGATGGGGTACGTCGGCCGCGATGGGGAATGTCTGTCGGGCGGCGCTTCGGTGGCAACCGGCGCGCGGCAGACCGCGGAGATTTTTTTTAAAAGACTTTACGAATCCGCAGAAACGCTCCGCGCTGAACTCCCGCCGGAATACGATCTGGCATGCATCGGCATAGGCGCAGCCAACGGCAATTATTACAAGGGCACGATCGAATGTTCGCCGAATCTGGGCTGGGACTATGTGGATGTCCGCGCCGAACTTGGAAAATACTACGGCGTTCCCGTTGCCGTTACAAATGACGCCAACGCCGCGGCGCTCGGCGAGATGCTTTTCGGCGCGGCGAAGGGAATGAAGGATTTCATTTCCATAACCCTGGGAACGGGCCTGGGCAGCGGCATTGTGGCAAACGGCGAAATGATTTACGGCGCGGATGGTTTTGCCGGCGAACTTGGGCATACGATTGTTGATCCGAACGGGCGGGAATGCGCATGCGGGCGGCGGGGGTGTCTTGAAGCCTATTGTTCCGCGACCGGCATTTGCCGCACTGTCGCGGAATTGATATGTAATACCAACGTTCCGAGCGAACTGCGCGGCGTAAAATACGACGACCTTACTGCCGCGAAAATTTCCGAAGCGGCCGGCGGCGGAGACGCGCTCGCGATTGCGGCGTTTGAAGCCTGCGGTGAAACGCTCGGCCGCAAGCTTTCAGATTCGGTCGCCCACCTTAGCCCGGAAGCCATCATCGTCTCCGGAGGCATGGCCGCGGCGGGCGAATTGATTCTCGCCCCAACGCGGCGCGCGCTGGAAAAATATGTTTTGCCTATCTATCGCGGCAAAGTAAAAGTCATTCCGTCCAGCCTGCCTGAAGGAAATGTCGCTGTTTTGGGCGCGGGCGCGCTCGCGTGGAGCGTACTGGGAAATGCTGATCAGCTATCATAACCACACAACCTGGAGCGACGGTCGTTCCACGTTGCCTGAACTAGTCGCGGGCGCGCGCAGCGCCGGTGTTACGGAACTCGGTATTTCGGATCATCTCGCACTTACCCCGGATGGACAGTCTCCTGACTGGTCGATACATCCCGAAAATCTGGACGCGTATGTGGAAGATGTTCTGCTCGTCGCGCAAAACACGGATGATTTGACGATACGGCTGGGCGCGGAAGTTGATTTTTTTTCGGAAACGCTGGAGGAATCGATAAATCTTCTAAAGCCGTACCCCTTCGATTTCATAATAGGGTCCGTGCATTTTATTAACGAATTCACCATAGATCTGAACTCCGATCCCTGGGAAAAAATTTCACAGGAAGAAAGAAACCGGATATGGCAAACCTACTGGCAACATATCGCCGCCGCCGCAAAAAGCGGATGTTTCGATTTCATAGGTCATTTTGACCTGCCAAAGAAATTTAAGTTCTACCCGGACGTTGATCTGACGGCGGACGCGCTCGCGGCGCTCGACGCCATTGCCGCCGCGGACGCGGCTTTGGAGATCAACACATCCGGCTGGTACAAGCCCGTAAAAGAAGCTTATCCCGGTCTTTTTTATCTTGAGGAAGCCCGCCGCCGAAATATCCCGATTCTCATCAACGCGGATTCTCATTATCCAAACCACGCTGCCCGCGATTTTGACCGGGCACGGAAACTGGCGTCATCCGCCGGCTATACCGAACTGGTCCGCTACGAAAAGCGGAAACGATTTTCATATCCGCTTCCAATGTAGCCTCTATGCAGGGGCGCGATAAATCGCGCGCGTACAATTGAAGCGGGCTTTGCCCGCGATCATTTTATTAAAGCGCGGACGGGACGTCCGCTGCCCCATGTCACGCCGGCGAGGACGCCCGCGATCCCATGTCAAGGACGCTCGCGATCCCATGTCATGGACGCCCGCGGTCCCATGGCTGCCATACTTATAGTTCCTTTATTCTTCAGACACAGCCTCTTTTCCTACATGATTTTAATCTGTTTCAGCGTGAGAATAATAACGCTTCCACCATTCTGTAAATTTCTCCACTCCTTTTTGCAGATCCGTTGCGGGTTTATAATCAACGGCTTTTTCAAGGTTGGATGTATCGGCATAGGTAATTTTTACATCGCCTTGCTGCATAGGGTGCATTTCAAGAATCGCTTTTTTCCCCAACGCTGTTTCTATTGTACGAATAAAATCCATTAACCGAACCGGTTGCGAATGCCCTATATTGAATAATTGATAATAAGGCTGCGGATTATTTTCGCCGGGGATATAACCGCTTACGCGTACAAGCCCTTCAACTATATCGTCAACATAGGTGAAATCGCGGCTCAAATCCCCATTATTAAATACTTTAACCGGTTTTCCTTCGCTTATTGCCTTTGCGAATAAAAACAAGGCCATATCCGGCCGGCCATAAGGGCCGTAAACGGTAAAAAAACGCAAACCGGTGGTGGGCAAGCGATATAAATGACTGTATGTGTGCGCCATTAATTCGTTTGCCTTTTTGGAAGCCGCGTACAAACTAATCGGATAATCTACCCGGTCATCTTCAGAAAACGGTATGGCATCGCTATTGCCATACACGCTGCTCGAACTTGCATAGATCAAATGTTTTACGACATTGTGCCGGCAACACTCCAGTATGTTCATAAATCCCGCAATATTACTATCTATGTAGGTGTGCGGATTTTCGATGGAATACCTGACGCCGGCCTGCGCAGCCAGGTTGTAAACTAAATCAAAGCGTTCACCGTCGAACAAGGCTTCAAGCTCTGCGCGATCTTCGAGATTCAGTTTGACAAACCGGTAATTTGTATAAACGGCGCTTTGCAGCATTTTTCCGTAAGCTATTTCGCTTTGATTGATGCCGGTTTCTTTCAGCCGGTCATATTTCAACCGGACATCATAGTAGTCGTTGATGTTATCCACGCCTACCGTTTCGTTTCCGCCGGCAATCAGCCGTTTTACTAAATGGTAGCCAATAAAACCTGCTGTACCTGTTACAAGTATCTTCATAGTTTTTTTTGTACCGGTCGGTCTTTACCTCGTTAATGGCATTTATACCTGCAAACGAAATGATTTTCCATGGCTGGAATTTTTATGCCGCCCCCCTCACGGCCATACGAAAGTTGATTTTATACCGGATATTTCGTAAAATTACAACGTTTTGCGTGTACGCAATATTGAACCAAATAGTTTTGAAAAACCAATCAACCGCTATTTCCCTTCGGTTACGGGTTGAGTTATTAAATATGATAGAAGCAATAATAATAGGCTTGATTCAGGGGTTGACCGAATTTCTCCCGATTTCTTCCACGGGGCATATGCTGATCGCCGAAAAATTATTGGGCGTTCAATACAGCGACGCGTTTAACGTTCTGATACAGGTCGGTTCGATAGCCGCCGCGATAATTGTTTTTTGGAAAGACATAACCGGCTATTTCGTAAATTGGAAAAGTCCCGGGACAAGAGATTACGTATTAAAACTGCTTGCCGCTTTTTTTATCACGGGCGCGGGCGGGTTTATCGCAAAAAAATGCGGGGCTAAACTGCCGGAAACCATTTTGCCGGTAGCGATTGCCGTGATAACAGGCGCTTTTTTTATTCTCGCGGTGGAATATTCCGCCGGAAAAAAAACTTTGAATTCAAATTTGACCTGGGCCGTTGTCGTCGCGGTCGGTCTGGGGCAGCTTTCCGCCGCCGTTTTCCCCGGCGCCTCGCGTTCAGGAATGGCCATTATGGGAGCGATTCTTGTCGGTTTGGCGCGCCCGGATGCCGTCAAGTTTTCTTTTCTTGTTGGAATCCCCACCATGTTTGCCGCGGGCGGCTATCAGTTGATGGACGCGGTTAAAACAGGAAATACGCAAGATCTGTTCACTCCGGAATCTATCGTGGCATACGCAGTCGCAACGGTTTCTTCGTTTCTCACGGTAGTCTGGCTTTTGCGTTTTGTGCAAAAAAAGAATTTCATTCCGTTTGCGTGGTACCGTTTGGCGCTTGGAACCGCTTTGATCGTTCTGTTCGCAAGCGGTGTTATGATGTAGGGGCGCGATTTATCGCGCCCAGCCAAGGTAAATGAGCATTTTGTCGAGGGAGCGTTACGCAGAGTTCGGGGTTTGCGGAGGTCGCCTGAGGAGATAAACAAATGAGAAAATTAGCCACTATCCAGGAAATTTCAGACATCAGGCCGATTGAAGGCGCCGATGCCATCGAACTGGTTCTTATAAAGGGATGGCAGTGTGTATCCAAAAAAGGCGAATTCCAGAAAGGCGATTTGTGCGTTTATTTTGAGGTGGATAGCTACCTTCCGATAGACGCGCGGTATGAATTCCTGCAAAGAAGCAGTTATCGCAATAACGAGTTTATGGGCGAAGGTTTCAGAATAAAGACGATGACAATGCGGGGAGAGTTGTCACAGGGCCTGGCTCTGCCGTTATCCCGGTTCCCTGAAATAACCCCAAAGCCGGGTGGCGACGTCACGGATTTATTAGGCGTCAGGAAATGGGAACAACCGGAATCCGTGAGCAATTTAGGCGTGGATATCGGCGGCAAACCTTTTGGCATACCAACGACTGATGAGACGCGCCTGCAATCAATGCCGGAATTT